>Ga0209208_10010183_pt1 | contig 12241 bp, 5 predicted proteins | sample S1TSphfallax_3_FD_187694 | JGI IMG/M metagenome (GOLD analysis project Ga0209208, IMG submission 187694) | Host-associated microbial communities from peat moss isolated from Minnesota, USA - S1T2_Fd - Sphagnum fallax MG (SPAdes) (version 2) | ecosystem: Host-associated > Plants > Peat moss >...
CAAAGTTGTTATGCTTAAATTTAATGTCCTTCTTTTCTCATTATGTTGTTTTGTTTGGTTTGTTCTACTAGTGAGCATTTTAAAGGAAATGATGTTACTACATGAAGATTTAAAGAAGCATGTGGTGCATTATTTATCGAAGCCAACAATAAAAAAATTAATTTATGATTCCATATATGGCTAATTTTGTAGCCATATCAAACATTATATGATTAAACGACTTTTAGTCATGATAAATAAGTTGTTCAGGACAATAAGTCATTGCATGTTCAACATGGCACTTTTCATCCTATAGTCATAAAATATAGGTCATATATATTGTTGATGTGTCATGTAATGAATGATTTAAAATATGAACGGTAGACAATAGACTATTTGATTAGTTAAGTTTATAGTTAAATTAAAATCACTTTTTAAAAACGTAATAAATAATAATTTTTAATAGGTTTAATAAATAGGTAGGTAATAGGTATAGGTAAGTTGAAAAAGGTTGGAAAGTAGTTGGTAACTTAATCTACTTAACTTTACTTATGTAAATTATGTTACCTATTTACTTATTTAATTACCTTAATTTAACCTACTTACCTTAGCCTTCTAGGATTGCATGTAGGTTGCAAATGTTAAGAATTGAACCTTTCACCGTCACAATGATAAACCAAGTTTTTACCAATGGACTACACCGTTAAAGGTGTCCATTTGTTGTCAAATTTTTTATTTCACATGTTTATTTCATATCATTATAAAACTATGAGGTAGGTAGTAGGCAAAATATAGGATGGTAATTAAGAGGTAGGTCAATTGTAAGAAATAAGAATTAAAAGGTAGGTAAATAAGTAGGCAAGTTGTAAAAAGCAAGTAGGTGGGTGAGCGGGTAAATAAGTAAGTAAGTGGGTGGGTCGGTAGATAAGTGGGTCATGTGTGGGTGTGTGTTAACATTTATGTAACAAGTAGGTGGGTGCATGGGTGGGTGGTAGGTGAATAGGTAAATATATATGTAGGTAGGTATGTGGTAGGTAAGTAGGTGAGTTGGTGGGTAGGTAAATAGGTAGGTGGGGGGTGGGTTTATCTATGTTCATATCAAATGATTTGTAATCATTTTTTAATCAAATTGTAATGAAAATTAAACATCCACGTCACTTTGTCATTAATCATGGATGCCATATAGATGAAATTTTAAAAATGAAAATTGACACCCTCCATCTTGTTACCGCTTCATTGTGAATTAGTCACATGTTCCATTAATATATGACTATGAATTTTTACACATAAAATTTAAAGTAATAATTTATGATTAAAATCACACATGAATTATGATTGAAAATAATATGTGTAAATGTTATGGAGATTTAATATGCATAACAACTTGCACATATGGATGGTAATAAATGTTATGTTAATTGAATCTCGATGTGTAAAAAGGTGTAAGCTATTTGGAATTTGCTAAATAAAAGACATATGTGCATGAACAAGATTATTTGTAAAAGACTTTGCATATCCCCACATCTATATATATATATCCATAACATGGTTCTTATGTTAATTTTTATGACTAACATTTTATTTGCAACAAATTATGAACAAAAATGTTTTCAATCAAATCAAAGCTATCACTTATGTCAAAATTTTGACTTTTTTTCATTGAAATGATTTTTTTTAATGGTTGAGATGACTAAATCAATAATTGATGTGACTATTAAAAATTAGTCAAATGATTGAAACCATTTATTAACATGGAACTATTAATTTAATTTAATATTATTTAAATTAATGAATAGAAATATTAATAATATATATTTCCAAATTGGACAATGGATGAATCCAAAATGAAATCACATTTAACTTGTGACACCAATTCCAAAAATAATAATTATATACATTATTACAAATCATGGTTTTTTAAAAGGCTCAAATTGATTAACTTGTCATTTTGATTAAGGCACATGTACATTTTGACAAAAGACCAAGGGCTTGAATGACACATGTATTTGTTCACTGATCAACTTGACTATAATGGTTTATTTGATTAAATACACATAATTAAGTTGCATAACCTTACTCAAAATGGCCAATAATCTTTAATCAAATACAACATGTTCTACTACCTTATGTAACCTCCTACCTATTCATCCATCTATTTACTTAATTAGTTATTTACTTATTTATTACCCACCCACCCACCTAGCTATTATTTACCTATATACCTACCTACCTACGTACTTGCCTATATTTTCACCTTTGTTTAAACTACCTACTTCTCTACCCACCTACTTAGATATTATCTACCTACCTATCCACCCATTTATCTACTTAATTTTAGCCACTAAGTTTAACCATTAGGTGTAACCACTAGGATTAGCCATTAAGTTTAATCAAAATTTAACCATGAAATATGTTTAGCCATTAGGTTTATTAACTAAATTTAACGATTAGGTCCGACCACACTATTAGGAACCACATGTGCCCCCTTAAACCACTATTTTATGCTTATAATTTTTTAAGAATTTTTTAATACATTTGAAAATTAAATTTTTAATTAAAAAACGAATATTATTATGTTAAAGTGTATATTAAAAAATTCTTTAAATACTTCATTAAAATATTTGCAAATTGTGTTTTTAGTGTTATAATTGTTTTAAAATGTTTTAATGTAGCTTTTAAATAGTGATTACAAAATATTTAAAATCTTTATACGTATTTTTCATTATTTAAATTGATTCCATTTTATGATATGTACATAATGTATTCACAATAACAATTTATAAAAAAATATTACTTAATATTATTATTTATAATCAAAACTTCAAAAAATTAAATAGTGGTTACAATTCATTATTACAAAAGTGGGGTGTAATTTACTAACCTAAATCACTATGGGACCTTAAAAGTGAAATAATTTCATTGCATTTTATTGATTTCACTATAATATCACAATGTAGACATCATGTTTCATTATTAGTTAACATAATTTCACTATTATAATTTACTATAGTAAATAAGTTTATTTTTATATATTTTTAATAATCTATATATGCTACTTTATGATATACCCTATATTATTTTAAACTACTTTACTTTTTCTAACTTATATAATATTTTTATAAGTTATTATAAATTATTGTACCCTAAATTATTATACGTTATTTTACTTTAAGGTATCTTAATTAGTTTATTATAATACTTTTAATTATTTTTAATTAAATAATTCAATTAACTTTACAATATACCTTAGGTTATTTTATTTAAAATAATATATGTTATTTCAAGTTATACTTTAAGTTATTCAAGGTCATTCTATTTTATGTTATTATAAATTATTTTATTTCAAATATAATAACTTGAAATAATACAAAATATAATATAATGATTTAACATAAAATAACTTAAAATAGAAAATAATAACCTATGAAAAATAATTCAAAATATCCTACAATATAATAACTACCAATAACCTATGATATTATAACATAGAATATCCAATAATAATCTATAATACAATAATCACCAATAGTCATAATATAACATATAATAACCAACAATAACTTATAGTATAATAACCATCAACAACCATTAATAAAATACCGATTAATAGCCATCAATAGCCACGAATAAAATAACCACCAATGGTTTACAATGAAATAACCACCAATAACCATTAATAAAATACCGATTAATAGCCATCAATAGCCACGAATAAAATAACCACCAATGGTTTACAATGGAATAACCACCAATAACCATTAATAAATACCCACTAATAGCCATCAATAGCCACAAATAAAATAACCACCAATGGTTTACAATGGAATAACCACTAATAACCATTAATAAAATACCCACCAATAGCCATCAATAGCCACGAATAAAATAACCACCAATGGTTTATAATGGAATAACCACCAATAACCATTAATAAAATACCTGCTAATAGCAATCAATAACCACTAATAAAATAACCACCAATGGTTTATAATGGAATAACCATGAATAGTTAGTTATAAAATATCCACCAATAAAATATCCATCAATAGCCATTAATAGAATAATCACAAATGGCCATTAATAGAATAGCCACCAATAGCCATTAATAAAATAGCCACTAATAGAATAGTTACAAATGGCCATGAATAGAATAACCATTAATAGAATAGGCATTAATAACCATTAATAACCACCAATAGCCCCAATAAAAGAACAACTAATAGCCATATATTAAAATTGTTTAGGATTGCCAAAAATAATATAAGGTGAAATAATTTATAATAACCTAGAATAGCTAATAATAACATAAGGTGAAATAGGCTTCAATAGTAAAAATAACCAATAATAACTTCACATAATAAAAAATAGCCTAAGATCAAATAATTTAAAATAACCAAAAGTAAATTATAATTATTATAATTAACCTTAATTGAAATAATTTATAATAGCAAAAAATAACATAGAATATCCAAAAAAAATTATAACCAAAAATAGCCTAAGGTGAAATAAGCTAAAATAGCCAAAAATAATTTAGAATAACTAAAAGTAGCTTAAGGTGAAATAGTTAAAAAACCCTAAAATAATTGAGAATAGCCATAAATAGTCGTAAATAATGTAGGGTGAAATAATTTTAAATTAATGAAACATAGTCATATAATAATTAAAGTAGTTTAGCATAGGTAATATTATTATATTAGCAAAAATCTTATCCATTTATTAACCATTTATTTTTCAAAAATATGGTCATTGAAATGTTATTGAATAATGATATTCAATTTTATTTTTTTCAAATGATTTTAAACTTTCAGAAGGAAATAAACACAACTATGTACATTATTGAAATTTTTTAAAAAGTAAACTTGAATCATTTTATTTGAACAAAATTTCAATAAGATATGAATTTTCAAAGTTTATGTTTTTATAATGTTTAAAATGAAGTATTTGATAAATAGAATGTAATGTAACATATTATTATAATAACTAAAGTGGCTTGATGGTAAAGGTGTTTGCCTCCATTCCAGAGGTCAAAGGATTAAACCTCATGAATGGTGTTGTGTGGTCAACAATGGTATGTTGACTAAATATTCTCATGTCTAACCTTTAGAATAGATTTTAACTTGATTATGTGGCCTACCTACACATGTTAGGTTTTTAACCTAACCTACGTAGTGACACGTGTCAATAAATAATAAGCTAAAAAATCATGAAATTATCAATAATATAATATATTAAATAATTAAATTTTGATTGATTTCCATGTTGGCTAGTTAATTAACTAGTAAATGAATAGTCTGATAAATTTGTATTTCACTTAAGAATAATCTTGTTTCATTAGTTATTAGTGAAACAATTCATTATCCGTAGCAATTGGTCCCCTTTCATTAAGGGGTTAAATACTTTCACTAAGTAAAAATGTCCAAATTCACTCAAAATCTAATGAAACCCATAGTGAATTAGGATGCATTTTATAGTAGTGATGGTGTGGTGACAAAGTTACAAAGGAAGAGCCTTTGCAAGGATGTCAATGACCAATCAAAACATATTTATGTTATTATATTTATTTATGTATAAAATCATTTATTTATTAGAATTAATTACATAGGAGTCCATATTTGAACTATAACATAATAAACCACTAAGCTACGCCTAGCAAAGACCTTCCAATGACACCTTGTCTTCTAGTTGTTGTAATTCAAATCACAAGTTTAAATAGGTTATTTTAAGTTTTTTCGGGACTTATTTTGGACTCCACATTTGTTTAAATCGATCCACCTTAATGTGCCATGGATATTAAAATGCCATTTGGTGACCTAAAACTAAGCTTTAAAAATGCCTTCCATCCAACAACAAAAATTGAAATGACATATGATTAATGACATAATTATTGGGCCAAACCCCAAAAAATTGAGTTTTCAATTTACAAAGGTCCTTTTTGAAAATGACCATAACTCTAAGAACAAAATAACCCCATGTAAGCAACCATTTCATTTTTAAGTCCTTCGACTCATGCCTTATTTTGAAGCATAAGCACTTAATACATTATGAACTTTCAACAAATAGAATTCATTCATTTCAAATTGGGCCAATTCTTAGACCTTAATGTAAAGTGGGCCTAAATCTTGTTTCTAATTAGATTTTCTTAACACTTATATAAAATTGATGCAAAGAACATAGGTTGGGTATGTAAATTAATTGGAAACATAGAGATACAAGAAATGAAAAAGGACCAAAAATGACAAGGAATGTTTTTTATAAAAACTAATTAACATGAATTGTTTGTTATAGCCCATCATGGTTTGATAGGAAACTTAGCTAATTGAAGATTGAAAAAAAATTCATGGAATTTTCCACATACCATATAAGACACAAATTGAATATTTATGGAACAAAGCAATGCAATCTTATTGGTTTAGCAAACATGAACAAATACATAAATAATAATAAATAAATTACTTCATAATGGTTTTTATGAAAAAGATTCCAAGGTGGCCCAAGTTACTAATAAAAATATCTTCATTGCCAAAGTATTTTAATACCTTTGGCTATTGAGGCTAATAACAAGAAAATAATAACTATTGAATTTCACCCTAGTGGGGAGGAGATTTGCAATGGTGGTCTAACTAAGTAGATACCTACTACAACAAACAACTTTCAAATCCAAACTAAATTAGTTCAAATTTTAAGGTAAATGATTCCAATTAAAATTTACCACTACAATATGAAGAGTTAGCCTTACTCCACAACATTAACTATTTACATAATCTATTGAAACACCAAAATAATCACACACATACATTTCAATAGTGGGGTGTTCCAATTTTCACACAACACCAAGCCTCCTAAAATTATGGATTTCTAAAAATAGCGCCCAGATTTCCATAAAATAAGTTTGGAATTATCCATAAAATAGGAAAAATATATACACATGCGGCAACTAGTAGTGGGGTTTTCTCAATAGGGTCCAACATTTTTGTTCGTTTGTGCACCATGAAGTTGACCCCATTTTAGACGAAGCATGCCCTGGAGTTTGACTTGGAGGTCGTCTCCAAGGATGCCAAAGGAGATGTGATCATGCAGTGCCTTTTCTGCGTCCATGAAGGCCGAAACAGTGTGGAGGTTGACAATAGTTCGAGCCAAAAGCGAAAGGCGACCTTGACCATCAAATATTTCACAAAGCCATTCGTTCCCTTTAACTATCATTGCCATTTGAAGCAGCATGTCGAGTCGTGTGCCGCCTACCAAACGTTGTCAAACAAGGGAAAAAAGAATACTTCAAAAGCAAGGTGAAGCGCATCAAAACTTTGCACCAGCACATGGACCTAATTGCGAACTCGATTGAATTCCTCATCTTGATAGACATTGTCAACGCGATCATTGGCGATATTTTCCTCCACAATGACAAACAATTGCTCAATGATAGTGATAACGACGATGACATTGCAATGGCTAAGGTGATTGCAAAAATGGCTACCAAAAAGTCCAAGGAAAAGGTCAACGCCATGAAGTTGTTCATCAAACAATCCGACGAGTCGACGTATAAGGTCACAATCAAGAATGTCATGTGTTTTGAACCGGTGATGGACCATTTCTCAATTAGCATGTCGTTCCAGCAAATAGCAACAACCATCCAACAAGCCAAGGACTGCACCAAGACAACGAAGTTGGCGGGAATCAATGACCTAATTGTCATTCAGTACGTCCGGGTTGTGGTCGTCGCTACTCTGTAAAACATTTTTGACATCATTGACGACGAATCTATTTGGGCAATCCCGCTGGTTGGTGACAGTAGCACGGACCATGGATAGTCTTTTTTCGATCTACACCTGTGCGCTTATTACTGCGGTGATCTCACGAACCTCTCACCTGGTTGTCGTCCCCATGTTTGAGTGCCACACCACCGAGAACATGTTCAACATGGCCGTCAAGTTTCTCAACGCATTGTACGGTCAGTGGCGTGACACGCTGATCGAAGTGTCGTTCGATGGAAAGAACACGATGACCGGTCGTCACATGCATGGTTTGATCCACTTCTAACAAGGTGTTGCGCGTCTGGTGCACGCCACATCAAATTGATATTGTTGTCAAGGCTTCGACTAAGTCAATATTGGACGGCTTTTGGATCAAATTTACATACAACTAGTCGATATTTTTGCAATCACAAGAAAATCTTATAATCGCCATGAACATCAAATGCCCGAAGAAGACCAATCTATGGGTGCATTTGGGACGCCTACTTAAAATCTTCCAACAGTACCGGCGTTAGCTTATCGCCTATACGATTGAGAAGTGCCCCGCAGATGCCCCATCTTCCATTTGGTGGGTCATCATCTATTCGATTGCTTTAACCATTGATGTAGTTAATGTCACCTTCGTCGTGTTGCAAGACATGTTGCTTTTGCTCGCGCAACAGGAGCAACGTATCCATATGCTAATCGACACCATTATGACAATGTTCAACATTGAGATGATCGAGGAGCTCGAGGGGGGCGATAACGAAGGAGCGGGCAATTATGTCAATTTCGAGCAATGGCGCATCAATGTCGATTCAACCACTGCCCACATTGAGCACCAAGGGTCGTTCCCTTAGTAGTGCTACGAAGAACTGGACGGTACTAATCAGGAACTTGTTGTCAAAAAGATTGGCATGTTTACGATGGAACTAATCACCGGCCTCCACGATGTCAAGTTCGAATGAGACAACGTGAATAAACCCCTCAATTCATATGCGCTGCCGATGTTGCCTACTCAGCTGGTGAAGTTCTGCACCAACATGTTCATCCGCAAGGTGCTAAACCCTTTTCGCGTTCATATCTCAAAGTTCTAGCTGGTTGAAAAGATCGACCTAATCAAGGATGAACATCGTGATCTACTCAAGGTTTATAACTCATACCTGATTTTAAAAGCCGCAATTGATAAGCAAGACCACCAGACATCATTCAACCCTAGATGGGATGCCTTACTGACCAGCCGATTCGATTCCTTGCGTGCATTTGTTGGTGGTTTGGCCACCCTGTTCGCCAACACAACATCAGTTGAATCTGATTTTTTGATCCTTAAATGGGAGATGGATGGAAACTGGACCTCTTCGATGCATTTGTCATTGGAAGGTATCTTCCAAGTTAAGTAGCGATCAATGCTGCAGGCATTAATTGCCTAAAATTGCCTGATAATACATAGTTCAGGCCAATCCGTAATTCAAGTCCAACAATGTCCATAATTTAACTTAATTTATTTGATTTATGGAAATCTATAACTTTATGAGGCCTGCAACACACATTTGTATTACTTGAAAATATACATATTGTTCAAAGCTATTGGAATTAGACTATTGTAGTGTTGACCACACTCAATATCAATTGCATTTTCCTATTCTATCACACACACATCCCTTTTCACACTAGAATTTTGGGCCACATAAAACCCCTACAATTCTCCTCCAAATCTTTCTCCTTTGAGTAGCCAACCACTACCTAGATAAATGATGAGTATCCAACTTCAAACCTATTTTCTCCCCACTACATGTTTTTCCCCTTATTTTTGTCATCAACTTCATGAATTTATGGCAATTCTTTTTAAATCAAGTGAAAAGTAGTGGAACAAGTCAACTTTACTCTTTAATAATTATCTAGGTACTACTACCACAATATTCTATATATTTTTCCCCTTTAACAATGACCTTACACATGTGAACATGTGGTTAATTGAACCAATTAAAAACTAAGTTCGAAAAAATCATTAATTGGAAAGTCAAAAGCTTACACAAACACATAGAAAGCAACATGAGATATAAAATAGGAGGATATAATTCACACTTTGAATATGAAAGTTGAATAACATATATATGCTTGAAAAACTGTTTTCCCACTTGAGTTCATTAGGGGCAAAACTTTGAGTTGGTAACATCATCTAACATGCACCTCACGTATTTGGAAGGCTTTTGTTTGTCAAAATGAAATTGGCTCTAATGACTTTTTTGAATATTTTCTTGAGCAAGGATGTGTGCCACAAACTTAGTTGTATAGAATAAACACATAACACATGAAGGAATAAGCTTATTTATTTTAGTTTTATGTAAATGTGGCAATGGGAGATAATAGGAGAAACAAACTCAACCACGAATCATTCTTGTCAAAATTGAAGATTGAAATGGTTCATAATTCAAATACAGAATTCAGTAGACCAAACGGAAAGGAATATACCAATCAACATAAATCCAAATCAAACTCCTTGATGTTTGCCAATTCAAGGAGTTCAAAAACCCACCAACATTCACAATTGTGGGAAATGTGCAAAAAAAAAATTGTTATGAAATATGCACCCCAAAAAAATTTAATTTTAAAACGCATGAAACCATCTCTACCAAGTCATGACTATTTAATTTAGGATACAAAAAAATAATTTAATAATGGTATGTTGTAGCATATAGATGTATTTGATGATTGTAAATAACATATATATTTTAATATTAAGATATATGAAAATATGCTGGAGGTTTTACTTAGATTACATGGAAAGAAGGAATAGAAAACAAAAGAAAAAACATTCCCATGAAGGAAAAAAATCAACAATCAATTCTTATGTAGCCTCAATAGTTGCAACATTTGCATCATGAAAAAAAGAAGAAAATGAATGATTGATTGTAAGCAAGTTTTTCATGTAAAATTATTTTATATAAAATATGGTTTAGTTCTATTGGGAAGGACATGGTGATTAGTTACATAACAAAAATCATAGGGCTAAAAACTACATTGTTCATCCTAAATTAAATTGAAGGCTACAAGGTACATATACATATTTAAGTTTCAATCTATGTAATTTGCAAATAGTGAAAATCAATGGATCAAATCAAACTTTGGGCTTGTGGTATGCAATACAGCCCATCACAAAGATACAATGGCAAATTTAGGTGCAACATTGTGATCTTAAAGTATAATTTGGACCAAAAGTCCTATGGCATGTTGAAGTAGCAAGATTGCATTGAACATGTGCATTAACTTGAATCATGATACGACAATAGTTTTTGAGAAAAAAAACATATGCGACAAAAGTATTTTTGAAAATGTATGAAATTTGGTACAATAAGATTGAATCATGGAGAATAATGATTGAATCAAGTTGATGGGGAACATTGTTATTTAAACTAAAGATCCTAGAGGAAATGAGTGATTTTTTCCTTTTTAGGTTGAGAAACTAATTCAAATGTCACACACTACATGATTAATTGTAAAGCTCTCATTAACTATTCTTCAAATGGTGTATTTGGGCCTTTTTTAGCTCAAAATTAAATACTTACATAATCAAATTCGTATTTTCAACTTTTGCCATGTAGTTTGGTAAATCCACCACACCTTTTTCTACATTCACATCAACAAACATTTTTCTTACAATTTCAAACATACATCAAACAATTTATTTAACAAATTAACATCGGATGATGCCCCACCTTTTTGTTGCATCATGATTTATTATGTTCATGATACAAAGATCACAATACATTACAAGTGATACAAAGACTGCATTAAGATGCATACAAATTTTGAGGTGACTATGTTTGACCTAATCGTATAAATCTTGGCTTCCATGGCTTATGTAAAAAGAAACACATTGTGAATCCTAAATTGATACACCTTACTTTTTGCTCAAAACACTTTACAAAAAGACATTGAAAAGGAATTTAACATGACTAGTTGCAATAGGAATACATGTGAAAATTTTAAAACAAGTTGTATTAATGAGGAGTTCAAGCAAGACAATGCCAAAGTTGCAAACATTTGATTTTATAGAAGCTATTTTGATTTTAATGAGCTTTGCTTAAGCATGATAATAAAGACTTAGTAGTGATAACATTGATAGTTCCATCTAAGGATTATCTTCCTTTTCTTTTGTCAAGGGATTCCTAGTCAAGGTGGAAAAGTAATGTCATGGGTTTTCCTCATAATCATTAGTTTAAAACTACATGAGAAAATTACATTAAAAGATTTTATATTATTCAATTTCTTGACAAGTAATGTGAAAATTAGGTGTTTTCCAACATGGATAAATTTGGGCTCTTTTTTAGTTAGCATGGGTTTGAAACACACCCATGGTGTGATCAAGTCATTCAAGAGTTAACATAAGATAGGTTGATATGTTGCCACTCAATTCCATTATCTTCTCGTTGCTCCTATTGTATTTTCCTATTGTTTTGAAACCTTTGTTGAAAAGTAGAATTGAAAAGCAATTCCAACAATTTATTGTTGTTTTTCGAATCTTTCATTGATTG
>Ga0209208_10010184_pt1 | contig 12241 bp, 12 predicted proteins | sample S1TSphfallax_3_FD_187694 | JGI IMG/M metagenome (GOLD analysis project Ga0209208, IMG submission 187694) | Host-associated microbial communities from peat moss isolated from Minnesota, USA - S1T2_Fd - Sphagnum fallax MG (SPAdes) (version 2) | ecosystem: Host-associated > Plants > Peat moss >...
TAAATTGTTTATAATTATTATTGTTATTATTATTATTAAAATTGACACATTACAAATGTCATCTATGTGGATCAAATTCTTCATGGATGACATTAGGATCCATATGGATGGAAATTGGCGTCATTTATGAAGCAAAATTAAGACCTTCCACATGGATGATGTTTAGACTTCAAACCATAAGGATGGAAATGATGAATTGGGACCAATTTGACATGGATGAAATTTATCAAACACATGGATTTCAACTTGATTGTGATGAATTTGAGTAGACAAATGCTATCAAGCATGAAATTCAAATTATATGGATGATGGTCACCTTCATCCATCATGTCATCATCCATGAGTTCAACTCCATTTAATCATGGTTGTCTCTTTCAAATGAATGATCCTTCGATCACAAAAATATGTTTAACTCAATATGTAATTTCATCCATGTAGGGTCATAATTCATCCATAAAAGTAAGTGTATTAGTGTGGCGAAAAAATATAGTCTCAATTTCATCCGTATGACAAAATTGTTCATGTGATCAATTTCATCCGTATGACAAAGTTCTTCATGTGATCAATTTCATCCATTCACCATGGATGCAATTTTAAAAAGTTCAAATGAAGTATTTTTCATTCATAAAATTATGCTAACAAATGAAATTTCACCATGTGTGGAATTAGTCCATAAATGAATAAAACTAATTATATATGGACAAAACTAAATTGGCAAGGGAGGCTTTATTCATGGATGAAATTCACTAAACAAATTTAAGTTCATAATTGTGATCACATTTCATCCATGAACAAAATGTTTCATCCAAGTGATACACTCCATTGTTGGAATTTGCATTTCTTTTATATTAGTTTTATTTAGTCAATAAATAGCATTTCTTTTGTCTTGTGTTGTATTCAATTTGGATTCACTATTTTTATTCTCTCTCTCTTTTTCACATTACACTACAAGAAAATGTAATTTTCTTCACCCAAAAAACTATGATTCGTGATGCAAGCGTGACATAAACTTTGTGACATTGTCCATTACAATGTATAATATGTGGTGTTTATTGTGGCATACATTAAATTAAAATGGCAAATTAACATTTAGTAATGGCACTTGCAATGCAACCCAACAAATCAAACTATTCACCATAAGCTTTGCGTTGTTGTTGTGCACTACCAATCTATCTATGAAGGAACGTAGTTTGTTTTGTTTTGTTTTGTTTTGTAGTTATGAGATCCACCAAACAAGGATGCTGCAAATTGTGTTCTTTATATCTTTGGAAAGCTCTTGACGAGGAGGGGTGCATGGGCTTTGGTTCCATGACGTTTGGACTTGTGGTGCAAAAGTTGTTGAATATTGAATAATTTTGTGTCATTGAAAATTAAATTAAATTACAAATCATAGCTGAAAATTTCGGAGGAATTGGAATGTCTCTTTGGTGTTGTTGGAAAGATCTTGATGAGTAGGATTTAATGGAATTTATTTGGTAAGTTTTGGATTCAGAATGTGGGAGATATTGATTTTTAAGTGATTTTTGCTACTGAAAATTCAAATAAATTCCAAAAAACCAGGTTTTTTTGGAAGAAAAAAAATCAGTTGAAGACATGATAACACTTGAAGGCTTACCATTCAATTCAAGCATGATTTCCTTTCGTATTTGGTTATTCAAAGAATTCGATACATACATTGCAAAACAATGATCGCATGTTGAGTTTCCCTATTTCATAATGGATTCACACTTGGGTCAATGGCACAAGCCACACTAGTGATAATGAAATTATGAAAAAAATGAGATGATTATGTAAAAATTAAACTCCATTTGAATGGAAATATAGAATGACATTGCATGCAACTTGAATTTAAATTTCATGCAAATCAATTCAAATTCAATTGAAGAGAAACGAAAGGCAAATTGATGCAGAAGGTATAGAAAATATGATCATCACTTTCATAATTTGTGACTATGGTGTTGAAAATAAACCAATTTCAAGAAAACAAAAATCCAAAAAAATCCCAAAAAACCACCTTTCCATTCCATTTAAAGAAAATTTTAGACTAAAATCTATTTTGGTAAAGGGTTAAACTACTAGTGGACCTTAAACTCATTTACCCTATACTAACTTCGATGTTATTACTATAACTATAATTATCAATTATTGATCCAAGGAAACCATGAAAATTCATTTATCTATTACATGTAGTTTTTAAGCAAATGAACAAAGTATATTATTTAATTTTTAATCATCCTTGTGTAAAAGGATTTGTAGCAAATCAATTGTATTTTCAAACTACAAAGCATGGAAAGGGATCTACTAAGAATTTTTTTAAAATAACAACAAATAAACAAAACAAATGGACAAACAAATTTCACATCACATATTCTCATCCATACCCAATTGTCAAGAAATTAACATTTGTTAAAACTTGTGAACTTATCATGTCCATTGAATATTATTATGTGGGATTGAAAATTTACTAATATAATCTAAGTTTCCAAAATTTTCTTCCACCTCAAGTTAACAACTATCAAATATTCGTGTCATTGGGGTGAATACAAGTTTTAGAATAAAAATGACTATTAAAATTGTTAGATTTCATGATTTGATTTTGTTCATTATTTCATTTTTTACACTTAATGTGCACTTCTTCTTTTTTTTCTCATTTTTATTTCTTATTAATAGTGATTTTTCTTTTGTGTGTTGTTGCACCAATAATTGTGATATAATATATCCCAATATTTTTCATGAATTAATAGCTAGGCATGATTTTAAAAAAAGAAGTTGTACATTTTATTTTATTTTTGGGGGGGGCAATTTTTGTTATGTGAAATGTGGCAATGATGATTTATTTTATTAAACTAGGCTTTCATTTTTGTATATTTAGGTCAATGTTCCAAGATGTGGACTTAACCTTGTTACCCTCATAGATTGATGATAATTTTGTTGTAAATGTAAAATGTTAGATGTTTTGGCTTAACAAATAAATAAAAAATATCTTTTGAAAACAACATGGCACATTTTTTATATCATTAGATTGTTGAAAAAATGTATAATATTCACACATGTAACAATTAGGGTTTTTTTTTCACCAATTTTGTGAGGTGGGTAGGATGGCAACTATCACAAGAGGTCTTAGCCAAATTTGGCTATAGGTTAAAAATAGAAATAAAATATGTTTATAAACCTAATATGTTTTAGTGACAAGTTAGGAACTAATGGTTGAATATGGCGATTTGATAACTTTTTCCCTTGACATACATACAGTGTCTTTGTGCATTTTCCCCCAAAGGAATCCTTTGGGCCTTTCACATACCCATTTTTATTGTTCCCCAAGCGGTGAAATTTTGCCATCAAGAAAAACATTGGCAACATTCAATCCAATTGTCAAATATGTCTTTCTTTTAAGGCATGATAATTGTTTAACCATATTTTTTGTCATAAAATTCAACCAACCTTGCCTTTAAAAGTTCATCTCATATTGTCTAATTTACAATATGCTTAAAAATAAGAACATCATTATCTAAAGTGATGTAACTTCATGCCCTTCCAATTAACACAACTTCTTTGATTAAAAGCAAAGCAATTAACATAAGTTCCATAAACAATTGTCACACTTGTTAAATGACCTCTTCTTCTCTTGTTAAACAACCAAGCTTTAGGTTCCAAGTTAGTACTTGGGTTCAAGGTTGATGACCCAATGCGTAATTGACACATGTGCAATAAGGGATCTTAGATTACCAAGTTTGTTTAAAGAACAATTTTATAAAAAATAATGCAAATAACATATCAATCATCATTTAGGATTCTCTTTTGAAAATTGATGTGTCTTTCCATATATTACACATATTCACAAGCAAAACATAACAAAGTTCATTCTTCGTCAACTACATAGACCCATATAGACAAATGGTGTTGGACAATGATTCAATTCATTACATTATAAATTTCACCGATTCATCAATGCATTACATCGAATGACATATTTTCTAATTTGATCAATATTTCAATTTTAGTCCAGATTTTGTCAAATTTTAATATAATATAAGTGGATAACATTTTTTTAATTGTTATTTCTATACAAATAATTTAATGTCCTTATTTAATTCCACTTTCCTTTGTTTAGTTTCCAAAATTGAATATGTTGACCATGAGATTTTGCAAATGTATGTGTGACTTCATTTATTTCATTACATAGAATATTATATAATTTTAATGTTAACCATGCCCTATTAATTATTTGTGCTTTTACATTATCATACATCTTTTTTTCATTTGTACAAAATATTATTTATTTTAATATGTTCCAAGATGTGCATTTTGGTTGTAAACAAGTATGGCTAGGTTGGTGTTATGATTGTTGAGGAGGTTATTCATAGATATTTCAAGTTTTTCTCTTTTACTTTGTTTTTATTTATCAATATCTAAAAATTAGACAATCCCTTTTACACTATACATTTGGATCAAAGTCCTTCCAAAATAAGTGATACTGACACACTTCAACCATTCATTCACCTATATCATTTCATTTTAAAAGCTACTTATCAAACCTTCCTTTCGTTTTACTATAAAATTTTCACATTGTTTAATTAGTACAATAATATAGGGGTTTTAAAGATCATTAAAACAAAATGCATGCAATAACACCGTTAGAGTTGCACAATGACAATTTAGTGTACACATCCTTCAATAATGTTGGTGCAAGAATCAACTCCCAATGAACCTTTGAATGCGAGACAAAGTAGCAAGTGAACACATTGTCCATGATTGATTGACATGCATGACAATTGCAAAAAATGCACATGAATTTGGCATAACACACACAAACTAATTGGGGATGACACAAGAACAACCTTTTGTGAATGTTGTTCTTTTGTGTGTTTCATACAAGCAAATAATTATGTGTTCATCAAAGCTTGGTTTTTGGGGGGATGAACCTTGTGGATTGGGTTGTAGGGATTAGGGTTTAGGGTTTATATCATTTTGAACCTTGGACATTTGAAAGATGTAATAGTACTTTCCATAACTTTAATTGAATTCTTATGGTGAAAATGAATATAACTTTGGGGGAAAGAATATGGATACACGTGAGGAACACCATCTAAAACATCACAAGGAATTTGGACTAAAAGAATTGGAATCAAACAATGGGAACAAATCAAGTACGTCATAAGGAGCAAATAAGAGGAACATCATTAGGAATTTTGGACAAATAAATACTTAATAGGGGGTAAACAAGGAGGACAAATGGAAAAAATAACACAAGGAGCACACTATTTTGGAAAATATGGAAAATATCGTAAAGAACTTATGTAAGTTCAATGGTAACGTGTAAGAATACAAGTGAGCTTTATATGTTTGCTTGATGCACCTTAGGTTGTCATGGGTAGGAAATAGAATCTTAAGACAAGGTAAAAAAAATTTGGAACAATTTTGGTTGTATTTGGGGTCAACTTATGCTCATGTTTGGATCCATATTAAATATGTTGAAGAGAAAATAAATCAAGTAAGATCTATGCAAAATAATGGTATGGAAATAAATAAAATAGACTAATCTATGCACATACATTAAATTTATTTATTTATTTATTATTATTTTTGCATCATTAAGATTTGTTTTTTGATCTCAAAAATCTTGGTTGTTAACAAGTGATCCAAATTTTCTTGGGGACTTTAGACCTAATAATTGGTTAATCCTTCTTATTAAAAAAAGTGAAAAGAATTTCCCAACAATTCCAAAAACTTTCAAAATCATAAGGTTACAAGTTGTATCCAATGTTTTTAAAAATAAAAAATAAATATGAACCTTCAATCTTGGTTCTAACTCTTTTTTTAACCTTTTATCAAGTCTTAAAACTACCTTACCTTAAGGTTAGTTTCATCATTAAATAATCCTGAAAATAGTGAAATGAACTTTTGGGAAAACATGAAGTTTACATGTTTGAAAATCATTACAATTAACATAGGCTACATTCTAAATAATTTCACTACCCATATGACAATATCATGATAGATCATGAAAATGATAATAATTTCAAAATAAAAAACCAAATAATTTTTTCAATGTGGAAAACAAAAATTAGAATTTTTATTTAAATTTTTTTTTCCTTTTTTATTTTATTCATAAGCATCTTTAACATTTTAAGATTGGTAACCCACTTGAATGATAACTAGGTCATCTAGGTAGGTTATTAAAAGGAAAAATCAATATCTCCCATATTCTGAATCCCAAATCTTAACAAATGAATTCCATTAAATCATGCTCATCAAGATCTTTCCAATAGCACCAAAGGCACATTCCAAATTCTCCAAAAAATTTCAGCTACGATTTAATTTAATTTTCAGCAAGGAAATCATTCAAAAACTTTTGCACCACAAGTCCAAACATCATGAAACCAAGCCCATGCACCCCTCGTCTAGAGCTTTCCAAAGACACCAAGAACACAAACCTGAAGCATCCCAGTTCAGTAGATCTCATGATTACAATACAAAACAAAACAAAACAACCTACCTTCCTTCTATCTATGCACCAGTCCTTGTCGAGAGCTTTCCAAAAACACCAAGAACATGATCTGAAGCATCCCAGTTCAGTAGATCTCATGATTACAATACAAAACAAAACAAAACAACCTACCTTCCTTCTATCTATGCACCCATCCTCGTCGAGAGCTTTCCAAAAACATCAAGAACATGATCTCAAGCATCCTGGTTTGGTGGATTTCATATCTACAAAACAAAACAAACTACCTTCCTTCTATCTATGCACCAGCCCTCGTCGAGAGTTTTCCAAAAACACTAAGAACATGATCTGAAGCATCCTGGTTCGGTGGATCTCATCTCTACAAAACAAAACAAACTACTTTCCTTCATAGATAGATGGTATACCTAATACAACATTGGTTTGAACTTGCCAAAAGGGATAAAAGGCCACTTATTAGGTACACACAAAAATGAGCATTTAGGTTAGCTCCCTAAAGTGTAAATTTAATTACCTACTTACCTAAATGTAAATGTAACTACCTACCTACCTAAATGTAAATTTAGCTACCTACTACCTAGCTTGTTCACAAAAAGACAAAGAATGTTGCTTTCTTTTGTTTCTCACAATTTTTTGAAGGAAAAAGGAACATTGGCCTCATGATCTCTCCCCTTCTACAAATTTGTCTCCTTTCCCCTAAAACTCACCAAACCCACCACATGCAAGTTTTGGATATGGCAGATATGTAGAGAGACAAGAAGAAGAAGAAGAAGAAGAAAAGAGAAGAGAGGAAGCTGAAATGGGTATTTAGTAGTTGTGGGTGGTGTGTGTTTTTTGTTTGTTGTTAGATTAGGTGATTAGAAATGATGTCCAATATATGTGAGAATGGGTTGAAGCCTTTGTTGGAAGATTGTGAAGCAGCAGCAGCAATTGATGATCATGAGGGTGATGAGGATGAGGAGGAGAAGGAGCAGCAGCAGCAGGAAAAGAGGAGGAGGGAGTGTGGATTTGATGATGCCAGTGCATCATCATCATCATCATGCAAGTCCAAACTGGATTTGCTGGAGTCTTTTGACAATGGGTCCATCATCATCAGTAGCAGCACACTGCAGTCTGATATGCAGACCATTTTGAATGTGGTTTTGTAACAGCAAATCCATCTCTCAAGTTTTTTTTCCCCCCTTGTTTATTCAGTGTTTTTTGTTCAAGCATTTGAGAGGAGATGGTGGTCTTTTTTTTTCCTTCTCTTTTGTGATAAAATGGTTTGCAGAATTTCCTATACCCTTCTTTTTTGTTGTTGCTGAAGAGCTTTGGATTCTCACATAACTCCTTTTGTCCTAATTTTCTCACAATGGTTAGGTGCACATTGTTGGTTCCTACCACATAAGTGCTGAATTTTTTTGCATTGAAATGTGGCAGGTGAATTTGTATGTGGGAGTTGGATTACTGAGTTTAGGTTATGCCTTTCGACTCGGGGGTTGGATCTGCGTGGTCAGAATTCTGTGTTCAAAACCCTTCAATCTGATAACCCTAATCTTCTTTCAATATTTTATCATGATTTGTAAGGGCTTCTTGGGTTTTGAAGGCTCTCCATAGCTAGACCATCACAAATGGTTGTCATTCCCCCCCCCTTTTGGCCTTTGTCTTGGTGGAGAGGACTGCATTTTTTCCATGTCCCTTCTTTTGAATTTTGTCAGGTGGTACTTGCGGTGCTCAGCATTATGTTTGCATATTCAGCCAAGCTGATCTGCTGGTCCTTTGATAAGATACCAGTGGGTATGGTTCCATCATACCCAAACCTGGGTTTCACCGCTTTTGGCAACCCTGGCCACTGGTTGGTATGTTTCCATCTTGTCCTGTCAGCTCTTCTCTGCACTTTGTGCTCTTTGATTCTGTCTAGGAAATATGGAGGTTGGGGAGCTTCTTTCTCTGCTTAAAACTTGTGCAGAGAAACTAATTGTGCATAGAATCTCAACAATTGTAGTAGGTGTGGCTGCAGAATCTTATGAGCAAGTCTTAATATGGAAGTACTTTCTGCCATGAAGATGATCATCATGGGTGGGTTTATTCAATGATAGGTAATGCTGATGGGAGTAGCAGAATTCTTTGGAGGTTCCTGTATGTGCCTGATTATTGTCTGGCAGTCAATAGAGATGCTTCTTCCACCTGGGCCTTGGTGTTTTTTACGCCACACTTGCATATCTTCCCGGTCAGTCATCTTATGCTACGCTTCTTGTTCAATCTGTTTTTGTGTGGGTTGATGTGGCATCTGGTACCAGGTTCAGGTTGATGTTCTTAGGTGAAATTCTATCATGGGAGTGCATGTTTTTAGCTTTGAATATTCATGCTCGAAGTCTTCTGCTAATGTATATCTCTGTGCAATTTTGCTGAGCAGAGATGCAGTTGTTATCGGGAGCCCACTGATAATGCTACCTGCAATTTGGATTCGGACTTTCTCCCGGTTGACCTCTATCAGCATCTCTGGCATCCTGTCCTCCTTGATTCTCATTGCTGGTACGTGTCCCTTTGCCATGAATTAGTAGCAGCACTGAACCCATTTTGCAGCAGATGTGTTGTAGGGGAGCCTAAACTTTGTACTTGTTATGGAACAGTTGTGGTGACAGCTTTTGCATTGGATCCAACAAGAGAAGCAGTGCATGACCCTTCCAGTTCTGTACACAAAGCTGTCAACTGGGCAAACTTGCCAATTGCCACGGGTATCCTGATTGTGTCTCTTTCAGGTAATTTCAGCTCATAGACTTGAACAATGTGTATCTACCGGACATCATGTGATAATTCATGGATTTGTGTCTCCACAAAGATTTTTCTATGCAGCTTCACTTCACCAACCACCTTATCTTTGCAATGCTTTTCTCCACAGCCTTAGTAATGGAGACAATCCCTAGTCAAGTGCATAGGAAGATGCATCTTCCTCTCAAACTGTAAACTATGATATTGACTGTATATTTTTGTGACATACCTCCCCCCTTAACCACAAGCACCCATGGTCCATGAGTGACATCTTTGTAATTTTCTGCAACGTAACTCCAAGAACCAATCATGGGTAAGGAATGAGGTGATAAGCAACTACTTGTGGCATTGTTGCAGGCCATGCAGGGTTACCATCACTCCGGAGAAGCATGAAGAATCCTCAAAATTTCAAATTCTGTCTCAACCTGGCATTCCTTGCCATGTTTCTCTTGTATGTTGCTCTTGGGTGTCTACTTCTATGTTTCATTGCTGTGGATTTCTCTTCTGTACAGGTCCAGGTCTCTTGTCTATTGGGTTGAACAAAAAGAAAAACCCTCTGTAATACCAGATTTTTGTGTTCTTTCCCTTGTCCTCTGATCTAGGAGATGAAAAGGATGGAAGTGTAATCTTTGGGTAATCCTCTCCTTGTAACAGAAGATGTAAGGGCTCCTGGTGCTTACTGGCAGCTTGGGGTCAGGTATGCTACAATGGCGGGCTTTTCCTACTTCTATTTTGGACAGGCGACACAAGTGTTGGTGACAGAAAACTTGAACAAGGCATCAGGTGTGACAGGCTTTGTCCTGCTCAGACTTGGCTACTTTTCCATAACTATAAATGAAGTCATCACTGTGCTGGTGGCGCTGAGTGCCTACTCCACCATTCCGGTATTGTTCCTCCATCCTTCTTTTGCCATCTCTATGTCAACCTGAATGATCCTGGAATTACTCTTGTTTGTTATCGTCAGATGCTTGCCATAAAGATAAACTCTTCATATGGTTGTTTGTTGGATCTTGTGTGTTGGAGGAGTGAAGGCGCAAGTCCCCCTTTAGCAAAAACTATTGAAGCAAAACAAAAAAACACATAGATTCAATTGCATTTTTGAGAAGAGACTATAAATGCCTCCTCAGATGTGGTGCTCACAAGGGGAAATTGGTGTTGGGTCCAGGCACTGATATATGTTGCTGCAGAGTTGATTGTGGATATAATTTCTCACCCTTCCAGCTCACACCATCGCCACCCTGGTACGCTCTCAAATCAATCTCTTTGAACTCTTGGGTCTTCTTCTGCAATACAAGTGTTCTGGGCGACTGACTGTGTGTGCACCCAACCTTGACTGGGCTGAGGAAAGCTAATGAAGACGAATCACAGTGTTGTTTGGATAATTTTCATCTGTATGTGTGCTGGTGGGTGCATAACAGGCTTTGTGGACTTGCTGGCTCGTACAATTATACTGACTCTGGCGTATATTGTCTCCTATCTTGCGTATGTTAAAAAACACTCACATGTCCATATCTCTCAATTTCTGCAAGGTTTTACATACGAGCGTTTTTGATCTTTGAGTGACAACTTGTTAGCTTAGACTACGTACCTATATTGTTACCTTCTGTATGATTGCATGAATTGATGTGCAAAGGATCTGCTGTGTTTAATGCTGACAAAGGTGTGCATTGAACTTCATGAACAGATACCATGTGCTGGGAAGTGTGGAGTCTATTGTGGGCGGTGTGTGCTCTGTCTCTGTTTCTCTCCTTCTTCCAGCTGTGTTTTACTACAAGTGAGTCAACATAACCAGCAGCCTTCTTGTTATCTTGTGCATCCTTCAAAATCTCCAGTTGCCCTTTGTAGCAGTTTTCTCTTTCATTCCACTGGATTTATATTTTCATCTTTATGTCAATGCAAGCACAGGATTAACTTTTTTTTTGGGGGGTTTGGATAATGGAAAAGGTTGCATGAGCAGGAGATGAGTTTCGTGAAAAAATCATGCGTGCTGGGGATATGTGCATTGGGCATTATCTGTCTCCTGGGCATTGCCACCATCAACATCCTTGAGCTCTCCAACATCATCAAGTTGTAAAATTTCCTCTCTAAACATTCACTGCTGCTGGACTTTGTGCAGAGAGAGATGTTCAACAATGTGGAATTCAGAATGTCTGTTAACATTCTTAGAAGCACTAGCTGGTTACTAGAAGTGTGAGACTAGTTATCAATAGTCTCAAAAGATCTCCAGGTCCCTCAGCTAAGTGCCCTACTTAATCTTATGTGAATCCAAAGCAAGACAATAAACACAAGTAGACTTACCAGAATCCTTGCATGGAAAGGTATGGATTGCACCATCACTGATAGTCAGACTTGGAGAATCCAGACTGATATCAAAAGTGCTAGGAGGGTGTGGATCATCCCATTGTGCCATCACTGAGAGTCACAACAGACTTGGAGAACGAAGAGAGACATTCAAAACCCCTAGATCTTCACAGCGCATCCACTAAGAGATAAAGTACTGTAAATACATATCAATGAAAAACCCAAAAATCCAGTACAAGGTTCACAGCTGTGAACAAATGAAATTGAGTGCTTTGCATTAGTATCTTCTGAAATTGAGTGTTGTGAACAAAATATCTTAATAATGTTTCCAGCAGCTGGTACATGACAGGGGGGACCTTGCATGAAATGTAGAGAATTCTCTGGATGCAGTACATGACCATGTTTTGAAATTTGCTGGAATCACTTCAACTGCTCTTCTTGACCATCAAATGTGTGAAGAAAATGCAAGAATTGCCAGTGCAGATACCTGGTGAGTAATATCCATTACTGGTGACAGTCGATTGAAACTACAATTGCTCTGTACAAAGGTATCAGAAATCCTGATATGGATATATCGTACAAGTGATGGGCGAGTTGAGAGATCACAGGCAGACAGAAACTCACCACACAAGTCAACTAGAGATATGCTTTCAGTCACCAGTAAATTTTTCCATCCTTCACTATACAGAAATATCACACATGCTGCCAGTGAAAAGCATGATCTTT
>Ga0209208_10010185_pt1 | contig 12240 bp, 9 predicted proteins | sample S1TSphfallax_3_FD_187694 | JGI IMG/M metagenome (GOLD analysis project Ga0209208, IMG submission 187694) | Host-associated microbial communities from peat moss isolated from Minnesota, USA - S1T2_Fd - Sphagnum fallax MG (SPAdes) (version 2) | ecosystem: Host-associated > Plants > Peat moss >...
AGAACGTCGAAAAGCGCACCCCAAAGGTGGCGGGATCATCCCGGAATAACTGGCGGCATGATCTCGGAATGACATGGCGGCATCATCGGAATCCGCATTCAGTGGATCGTTGTTGACATACTCATAGAAATTCAGCCCTGCGGCATATCTGATCGGATCCGCCTGGAGGAACCTCCCCCAGGTCGGGGAATATATCCGCGCCCTGTAGTCATAGAGCCCGCTCAGCTGTGACGCGCTGCCGCCCGTCTCCGGATCGATCCGTTGGCCGGTGTATCTATAGCTGCCCGTGGTCGTGGTGGGGTTCTCGCCGAAGGGTTGGTAGCCGGCCTTGCTGAGCACCCCGCCGGAATCAAGTGTCCCAATGATCGAGCCCTGGATATCCGGGATCATCGTCTGGCGGCTGGCGGCGGCTACATTCATGCGGTTCAGCACCCCGCCCCCGCCAAAGACGTACCAGGCCCCGAGCGCGCCGCTGGCTCCGTCATATTCCAGAACCGCGCGGTTATCGGCGTCGGTGACATAGAGTGTCGTCGCCCCGCCAGCAGTCTTGGACTTACGCCGCCCCTGGGCGTCATAGGCATAGGCGCCGAGTGTGGTCGACCCTTGGGTGATCTGGGTCAGCCGGCTCTCGGCGTCATAGCTGTAGGTCAGGGTTCCATCATAGGTCAGGTCACCATTGCCGTCATAGGTGGGAGTGACCAATCCCACGGCGCTATATTGGTTGAGGTTGTTGGCCGTGTAGGTCAGGTTCACCGCCGTCGCCGCCGGATAAGACCACCAGCTGTTGTCGGAGGCCGTCTGGCCGATCCGGCGGTTATTGGCGTCATAGGCGTGGGCGAAGGTCACACCGCTGCTTGAACTCGGCGCGGTCTGGGTCGCCGCCGGAGTCCAGGTAACCGTGATCGGTCGGTTCACCGCATCATAGACGTAAGAGGCGACATAGCTCGCGGACGCCGTTGGCGCGGCTATCGCCGCGCTGGTGTCGCTGAAACCCGTGGGCCGACCATTGAGGTCATAGGCATAGGTCACCGTCGCCTCCGACGGCGCCGCCTTGGTGGAAAGACGGTTCAGGGTGTCATAGGTGAGGGTGATCACAGCCCCCGCCCGCGTCTGACGCGTCAGGGCGTTTCCGTCGGCGTCATAGGCCGTCACCTTATCGGTGCTCGCGTCGGGATAGGTCGCCGTGGCCAGGCGGTCGAAGCCGTCATAGGCGTAGGACGTGGTGTCAGCGACGGTATTGCTTCGCGCGATGGTCAGGCTGGCCAGGGGCCCGTTGGGCTCATAGGCCATCTGGGTCAGGGGACCTGACTGAATCGCCGGGTTGGACACCGAAACCTTCCGGCTGAGCGCGTCATAGCCATAGGTGGTGGGGCCAGATCGGAATAGGTGACGGCATCAAATCGCAATGCCTGGCGCGATCAGCTCGGAATCCGCAACCAGCGGGCGAACCTCGCGTTTCGATGAGCGTCCTCAGCCGCCTGCACCCCGGCGCGGCGCACGCGGCCGTCAGCATGGCGCCGTCGATTCAGATGTACAGAGACGCCCCCGTCGTCCCGGCGAGGTGCGGCCTTCTATCTTGCTGCACGCCCTAACCCGGCGGAGTAGTCCAACTACGAGCATCGGTCTTTGTTGATCTGGAAGCGACCAGCACGATAGGCAAAGTCGCATCCCCCGATCCATCCCCAACCGTGTACACTCACTTCGTAGGTCATTTCCGGTTCAAGAGGCTCTGGCCCCTTCTTCACGATCAGTCCCGGGTTCGGCCCCAGATATCTGATCGATCGAACGGACAAGCAGCCATTCGCCGATTCAGCGCGCCATATCGGTGTCTCCGGCTCATTAGCTGATAGCCGACTCAACGTGATGTCCGTCAAGCAAGGCGTTCTACCCCCAATGACCTGGCCGTTAGCGAGAGTTAATATAGGATTTGAGGGGTCGCCACTTATGTCCACCTTCATCCCCATCTCGCAAGCGACAAGCGAGCTACAAACACCAATAATGAAGAAAAGGCGCCACGGCACCCACCACGGCGATCTGTATTTAACATACATTGCTCCGGCCACTATTTCCCACTCCCACCAGACGACGAAGCTCCGACGTGAGTTTGAGGGCTGCCCGAATTAACCATCAGACCTCCACTTAGAAGCTGTGGATTTGCCGATTCCAGGACATTGCCATACTTCAGAGCATCAGGAACACTTTGGTTTTTAAAATCGTTTGCAAAGGTCTCGACGACCTGAGCCTGCTGCTCATAACCTAAGCTATTGAAATTTGTGTTGGCCCTGACCTTGCTGATATCATAGGCAGCATTCGAACCACCCGTCGCCAGAGACTGGGCTGCAATTACCGCCGGCCCAATAATCCCTCCGGGAAGCGTGTCCGCATATTGGTACTCGTGCGTGGTTTCGTGAGCGAGCAGCCCGATGTCTCCCGTTGAATAGTCACCCGAATAATATTCGTTGTTAATGTAGATCGTATTTCCGAGCGTAATCGCAGGAGTTCCATTCGCAAATGCGATTGCAGCTTTTCTCTGGTGCGGGCGGGTCATGGCCCAACCCGGCTATCGAAACAGAGGCCGCCAAGTGAGGCTTGACGCGATGACAAATCAGGGCGCCACGGTATCAGCCGTGGGCAGGTCTGTTTCTAGTCCGCGATATGCGCCAACGACGTCCGCGCGTCAGTCAGAACGCCATGGGCCACGCCGCCCACGAACACCTCCATGGCGGAGGGAGAATCCACACTGGCGGTGACGCCGAGCGTGGCCGGCGCGCGGTAGGCTTCGCCCTTGGCCATTTCCCGAGCGAAGATCACCGCGCCGTCCGGACCGCGAACGATGAGGGCTGTGGGCGCGCGGGCCTGGAGGATGACGCCGGCGCCGGACGAGGCCGCGCCATAGACCGCGCCCTGGGGCTGAAAGCGGGCGCCTTCGGTGACAGGGCCTGAGGCGGTGGCGCCTGCTTTTTCCGTCGGCTCAGCGCCCTGACTGGCGGCGGCGGTATCGGGGGAAAGACCCGGGGTCTGATAGGCCGGAGGCGCCGAGGCCTCAGGTGGCGTGGGGAGGGGCGCGCCGAGCGTCACCGAATTCAGACCCCCGGACGAAGCCGGCGCCAGCGGCGCCGCGGCGAAGGAACGCGGCCCCTCTGCATGGGCGTGGCGCCAAAGGTTCCAACCGACCACGGAGACGACAATGACGCTGGCGGCGAGGACCACGAGGCGCGAGGCCCAGGATTTCTGATGATCAACCTTCACCGGCGCTTGAAGGCAGGCCTCGGGATCGGGCGCCTCGACCCGGAAACGCGCCACCACACTTTCCGCGTCCAGGCCCAGGGCCCGCGCATAGGCGCGGATGAAACCAATGACGAAGGGGCGAGAGGGCAAGGCCGCCAGATCGAAGGCTTCGATCGCCGTGACATAGGGGCCGCGGATACGGGTGATCCGGGTGATGTCATCTATCCGAAGGCCCCGTGATCGGCGGGCGGCGGCAAGAGCCTCGCCCAGACCCAAATCCGGGTCCAGTTCGAGCAGGACAGGGCGCGCGGACGCAAGTTCGTCGGCGCCGGGAAGGAGCTTCGCTTCGAAGGCCAGATCGCCGGTATCCAGCGGCATTAGGCTTGCCTCTCCCGACGCCGCCCCGCGTCGAAAAGATGTTTATTAATAAGAACCTTAACGCCCCCGAGGCGCGAAAGGCGTCCTAGCAGGCGCGTCGCCGGAATTCAACGCGTCTAGAGATCAACGGCTATCTTTCGCGCCAATGCCTCGATCTCGCCCCGCACAGTGCTCGAACCGCTGGCAAGAAGGCCAGTCAGGCCACGTCTGGCGGCCTCGCGATCCGTGGAAAGGATCATCTGTTTGACCGGCCCGATGCCGGTGGGGGGCATGGAGAGGCGGTCATAGCCCAGGGCGATCAGGGCGAAGGCCTCAAGAGGGCGACCCGCCATTTCACCGCAAACAGATACCGACGTGCCGCCGGCCGCGCAGGCGTCGCGGATTTCCCGCAGAACCCGCAGGAACGGCGGCGAGAGGGTGTCATAGCGATCAGCGACGCGGGGATTTCCCCGGTCCGCGGCGAAAAGATATTGCAACAGATCATTGGTCCCCACGGACACAAAGTCCGTAAGAGGCAAAAGGGCGTCCAAGTGCCATACCAGGGCGGGCGCCTCGATCATCGCCCCCACTTCCAGCTTCGCCGGCGGCGGACGGCCGCGCCGGACAGCCCAGGCCACCTCGCGATCCACCAGGGCCCGGGCGGCGCGAAACTCATCCACCGCGGCGACCAGGGGAAACATGATGCGCAGCGGGCGACCGCGGGCGGCGGCGATGAGGGCCCGCAGTTGAAGTCGCAACAGGGCGGGGCGATCCAGGCCCATCCGCACGGCGCGCCAGCCCAGCGCCGGGTTCTCCTCCCGCTCGGTCTGGGTGTAGGGCAGCACCTTGTCGCCCCCCAGATCGAGGGTCCGGAATGTGACCCCCAAAGGCCCCGCCCCCGACAGCACATGGTCATAGAGATCACGCTGAGCCGAAAACTTCGGCAGGGCGTCGGAGACCATGAACTGAAACTCGGTGCGGAAGAGACCGATGCCCTGGGCGCCGGTCTCGGGCAGGATGTCCAGATCCACCGCCAGGCCGGCATTCATCAGCAGGCTGATGTTCGCCCCATCGCGGGTGATCGCCGGCACATCGCGGAGCTTGGCGAATACGGCCCGGCGCTGGGCGCGCACCTCGATCCGCGCATTTATAGAGCGGACCACATCGGGCCTGGGGCGCAGATAGGCCTCGGCGGACTCGCCATCGACGATCACCGGATCGCCCTCGCTCACCCGATCGCGCAGTCCCTCAAGTCGGCCCACGCAGGGAATATCCATGGCCCGGGCCACAATGGCCGCGTGGCTGGCGGGCGAGCCCTCCTCCAGCAACAGGCCCTTCAGCTTGGCGCGGTCATATTCCAGAAGATCGGCCGGCCCGAGATTTCGCGCCACCAGAATGGCGTTATCCGGCAGATGACGGGCCTTGGCGCCGTCGCCGGCCAGGTGGCGAAGCAGGCGGTCATTGAGATCTTCCAGATCATGCAGCCGCTCGCGCAGGTAGGGGTCGCGGGCCTGACCGATGCCCGCGCGGTGTTCAGACCGCACGCGCTCCACCGCCGCCTCCGCGGTGAGCCCTGAATGCACCGCATCCTGAAGCGACCGGTTCCAGGTGCGGCTGTGGGCCAACATCCGATAGGTTTCGAGCACGTCGTAAGAGGGCCCGACCAGACCCTCGTGCCCCTCGATCATGCCGTCGATCTGGGCCCTGAGGCTGTCCACGGCCTCGGTAAGTCGCGTCTCTTCGGCATGCACATCATCGGCCAGCAAACGCCCGGCCGCCACCGGCGCCTCGTGCAGAACAGCGACGCCGAAGGCCAGGCCGTCGGAGAATTTCGCGCCCTTCAGCCGCTCCGAGCGGTGCGGCGCGATCTCGATGTCCTTGAGCTCGTCGCGGGAGAGCAGATCGCCGGCGGCGACCATTTCGGCCAGGACCATGGCGATGATCTGCAGATCCTCGACATCATCCTCGGCATAGATCCGGCTCGCGCGGTTCTGGACCACCAGCACGCCGATAGCCCTGCCGCCGCGCAGAAGCGGAACGCCCAGAAAGGCATGGAAGGGATCCTCCCCCGTCTCTGGGCGATAGGAGAAGGCGGGATGGCTGGCGGCGTCGAGCAGGTTGAGCGGGCGGCCGAGGCGCATGATCTCGCCCACAAGACCTTCGCCGGGCTTGAGCTGGGTGACGTGGACGGCCCCTGGATCGAGACCCTCGGTGGCGAACAGCTCCATCTCCCCGCTGGCCCGGCGCAGATAGATGGAGCAGACCTCGGCGACCATGGAGGCGGCAATGATGCGCACCACAGCGCCGAGCTTCGCCTGGGTAGGTCCCGTCGCGCCCATGGATTCGCGAATCTGCCGGAGCAGAGTCCGGGGTCCCCGAATCGCGAGCGTGGGTTGGGGCGTCACCATGGGACTATCTTAGAAAGAGGGGCGCTCTCCCGTGAACCTGGAGGGCGCCTATAGCAGGTTTTGGGCGACGAGGAGTCCGAGCGTGAGGTCCGCCGATGGCCCGAGCGCCGGACGTGCGACCGCGAGCGAGGCGAAGGATGTTCGCCTCTGTTTGCGCCTAAGGCGTGGGCAAAAGGCCGGAGCTGATCCAAGCCGCCGGATCGTGAGGCTGGGCGGAGGGCCGATAGAGCGGCGGTTTGCGAACCTTGGCCTGCTGCTCGAATGCATAGCCCAGGCTGAGAAGGCGCGCTTCGCTCCAGGCTGGACCGATAAAGGAAAGGCCCACCGGCAGGCCGTCCACCTGACCCATGGGCACGGTGAGATGAGGATATCCCGCGATGGCCGCGAGATAGCCAGCCCCACCACCGCCGCCGCGATCGCGCAGCACGGGATCAATCAACCAGCTGGGGCCTGTCGTCGGGGCGATGAGGGCGACGAGATTGCCCGCCCCCAGCATGGCGTCGATTCCCTCTGGCCCGGCCAAGCGATGGGCGTCGGCCTTGGCCTTCAGATAGTAGGGTTCAGTCAGCCCGCTGGTGAGCTCCGCCACTTCGAAGCTTTCCTGGCCGAAGACGGGCATTTCGACGTCCGCATGGGCCCGGTTGAACGCGATCAGATCAGCCAGGGTCCGCGAGGGAACGCGCTCAGGCGCCGTGCTCGCCAGATAGGCGTTCAGATCGGCCTTGAGTTCAGTCATCAGGATCGCGTGCTCGAGCTTGCTGACGCCCTTCAATCCGTCGGGTTCGGGAACCTCGACCAACACGGCCCCAGCGGCTCTGAGGCTGTCGAGAGCATGGTTGAACACCGCCTCGGTCTCGGGATTGAAGCCGGCGGCGAAGCGCAGCACGCCAATCCGCGCGCCTTTCAGGGCGTCCGGGGTCAGGACGGCGAGATAGTCACGCTTATGCGTGTCGGCCTCGGCCGTCGCGGGTTCGTCCGGATCAGCGCCGGCCATGACGCTCAGCATCGCCGCGGCGTCGGCCACGGTCCGGGTCATGGGCCCCGCCGTGTCCTGGGTATGGCTGATGGGCACGATATGGGTGCGTGAGACGAGCCCCACGGTGGGCTTCAGCCCCACAAGACCGGTGATGGCGGCGGGGCAGGTCACCGACCCGTCGGTCTCCGTGCCCACAGCGGCGGCGGCGAGGCTCGCCGCGGCGGCCGACCCGGATCCCGAACTGGAGCCGCACGGCGAGCGGTCCAAGGCATAGGGATTGCGCGTCTGGCCCCCTACCCCGCTCCAGCCGCTGATCGAGCGCGTCGAACGGATATTGGCCCATTCGGAGAGATTGGTCTTGCCAAGGATGATCGCGCCCGCCGCCCGGAGCCTGGCCACGACCGGCGCGTCGCGGCCGCTGAAATTATCCTTTAGCGCCAAGGACCCAGCCGTCGTGGGCATGGGATCGGCGGTCTCGATATTGTCCTTGATCAGGATCGGCAGTCCGGTCAGGGGGCCGATCGGCTTGCCGCTCGCCCGCGCCGCGTCGGCCGCCCGCGCGGCGTCCAGGGCGTCGGGGTTAATCATGATCACCGCGTGAAGCTTGGGATTGAGGGTCTCGATTCGGTGGATATAGGCCTTGGTGAGGGCGACGGAGGTCGTCCGGCCCGACGCGAGATCAGCCTCCAGAGTCGCGATGGATTTTTCGGTGGGGTCATAGGCGAACACGGGGCTGGCGGCTCCCAAGGTTAGGACGAAGGCCAGGGCGCGATACGCATCTCGCGGCCAGGCGGGCGAACTTGTCGCGCGTCCATAATCACGACAGATATTCGCAACCCCCACGAGACCCACCGCTTGCCCGTCCCCTTCAGCACCATGCCCTCCGTTGTACTCATCGGCGGCGCCACGGCCAGCGGCAAATCGGCCATGGCGCTTGAGATGGCGCGGATCCACGGAGGGGAGATCGTCAACGCCGATTCCATGCAGATCTACGCCGACCTGCGCATCCTCACCGCGCGCCCCACTCCCAGGGACGAAGCGGAGGCGCCGCACCACCTGTTCGGGGTGTCCGACGGCGCGGACATCTGGTCCGTGGGGCGCTGGCTGAGGGCCGCACGGGCGGTTCTGGCGGAGATCGCGGGACGCGGGCGACCCGCCATCGTCGTGGGCGGGACCGGCCTCTATCTGCGCGCCCTGACCCATGGCTTGGCGGATATTCCGGCAATCCCCGCCGAGATCAGGGTCAAGACCGAGGCGCGCTTCGATGAGCTTGGCGAAAACCTATTCCGCGCTGAGCTGGGCAGGGTCGACGCCCGGGCGGCGGCGCGCATCGCGGCCGGCGATCGCCAGCGCCTCACCCGCGCCCTCGAAGTTCACGCCGCCACGGGGAAGACTCTCAGCGACTGGCAACAAGAGGCGCCGTTGCCGCCGATGGAAGGGGCATGGCGCGGAATCGTCATCAAGCCGCCGCGCGAGCAGCTCTACCGCCGATGCGACGCCCGTCTCACCGCCATGGTTGAGGCGGGGGCGTTGGAGGAAGTGCGGCGGCTCATGGTCCGGGAGGTTCCGCCGGAGAGTCCGATCCTCAAGGCCATGGGCGTGGCGCCCTTCGCCGCCCACTTGCGCGGTGACCTTGCCCTGGCCGACGCATTGGCCCGGGCCCGGGCCGACACCCGCCATTACGCCAAACGCCAGCTCACCTGGTTTCGTCATCAGACCCCGGATTGGGAGCGCATGACCCTCTAAGACGCGCGCCGCTTGACCTGGACGCCAAGGACGCGTTTATGTGAAGATGAATATGGAGCGGGATCAATGCGCGTGGCGCTGATCGTACTTATCGGGCGGCTGGTCGCGGCGGAGGTCTAGGACCTTTCGCCCGCTATCGGTCGCGCGCTCCCTGAAGGCCCCTCGCGGGCCTTTTTTCTTATGCCCCCACCCCTCCCGGTTCACACGCCATTAAACCTTGAAAAAGCAAATCGTCCCATGAACGCCCACACAGAGATCGCCGCGCCGATCACGCCCGCCGAACCAGCGCCGTCGCCCGTGATGACCGGCGCGCAAATCGTCGTGCGCGCCCTTGTGGATCAAGGGGTCACCGACCTCTTCGGCTATCCCGGCGGCGCCGTCCTGCCGATCTATGACGCGCTTTTTCATGAGCCGCGTCTGCGTCACGTGCTGGTGCGCCACGAGCAGGGCGCGGCCCATGCCGCCGAGGGCTATGCGCGCTCCACCGGTAAGGCCGGCGTGGTGCTGGTCACCTCGGGGCCCGGCGCCACCAATACGGTGACCGGCATTGTCGACGCCCTCATGGACTCCATTCCCCTGATCGTCATCACCGGCCAGGTGCCCACCCATCTGATCGGGTCCGACGCCTTTCAGGAATGCGACACGGTGGGGATCACGCGCTCCTGCACCAAGCACAACTATCTGGTGAAATCCGTGGACGACCTCGCGCGGGTGATCCACGAGGCCTTCCGCATCGCCACGACCGGCCGCCCCGGACCTGTGGTCATCGACATTCCCAAGGACGTGCAGTTCGCGACCGGCCTCTATCTGGGCCCTAATGCGGCGAAGCCGATCCACAACTATAGTCCTCGCCTGAACCCCGACCCGGCGGCGGTGGCCGAGGCGGCGATGCTCATCGCGTCGGCGCGCCGACCCCTCCTGTATACCGGCGGGGGTGTGATCAATTCAGGGCCGGCCGCCAGCGCCGCCCTGCGACGCTTGGCCGCCCAGATCGGGGCCCCAGTGACCTCGACCCTCATGGGCCTGGGCGCCTTTCGAGCCGACGATCCTGCGTGGCTTGGCATGGTGGGCATGCACGGCGCCTATGAGGCCAATCACGCCATGCACGACTGTGACGTGATGATCGCCGTGGGCGCGCGTTTCGATGACCGCGTGACCGGGCGCTTGGACGCGTTCTCCCCGGGGTCCAAGAAGATCCATATCGATATCGACCCGTCCTCCATCAACAAGCTGGTCCGGGCGGATGTGGGCGTGGTCGGCGACGCGGGCGCCTGCCTTGAGGCCCTGAGCACCGCCTTATCTTACCAACCGGCGACAAAGCGTGAAAAACTGGCGCCCTGGTGGGCTCAGATCGACGCCTGGCGGGCCCGCAAGGGCTTCGCCTATGCGCCCTCGTCCACCCTTATAAAGCCCCAATACGCCATCGAGCGGCTCTATGCTCTGACCCGGGATCGGGACGCCTACATCACCACGGAGGTGGGCCAGCACCAGATGTGGGCCGCCCAGTTCTATCATTTCCAGGAACCTAATCGCTGGATGACGTCGGGCGGCCTTGGCACCATGGGCTATGGTCTGCCGGCGGCCATGGGCGTGCAGATCGCCCACCCGGAGAGCCTCGTCATCGATATCGCCGGCGACGCCAGCGTTCTGATGAACATGCAGGAGATGTCCACGGCCCTTCAGTACGACCTGCCGATCAAGATCTTCATTCTTAACAACGAATGGATGGGCATGGTGCGCCAGTGGCAGCAGCTTCTGCATGGCGAGCGTTACAGCCACTCCTATTCGTCCAGCCTGCCGGACTTCGTAAAACTGGCGGAGGCCTATGGCGCCGTGGGCCTTCGCGCCGAGCGCCCAGATGATCTGGACGCCGCCATTCTGGAGATGATCGACACGCCGCGCCCGGTGATCTTCGACTGCCGCGTGGAAAAGTCGGAAAACTGCCTGCCCATGATCCCCTCGGGCAAGGCGCACAATGAGATGATCCTGGCGCAGGACGCCCCGGATTTGGGGGCCGTGATCGATGACGCCGGTCGGGGGCTCGTCTGATGGCGAATGATGTTCTCACCCCACCGCCGACCTCGGCGCCAGCGTCAGCCTACGACATGGGCGCGCGCCAGGAGGCGGAGACAGCGGCGACCTTCGCCGTCCTGGTGGATAATGAACCGGGCGTTCTGCACCGGATCGTCGGGCTCTTCGCCGCGCGCGGCTATAATATCGAGAGCCTGACCGTCGCCGAGACCGATCCCTCGGCCCATATGAGCCGCATCACAATCGTTACGCGCGGCACGCCCCACATTCTCTCCCAGATCGAGGCGCAGCTGCAGAAGCTGGTCTCCACGCGCCTGGTGCAGAACGTCACCGCCGATCCTAATGGCGTTCAGCGGGAACTGGCCTTGGTCAAGGTTCGGGGAACCGGTCAGGCCCGAATGGAGGCCAAGCTTCTGGCCGACATCTTTCGCGCCAGCATTGTCGACACCACCACCAGCGGCTTCATTTTCGAGATCACCGGCGCGACGGCCAAGATCGACAAGTTCGTCGGCCTCATGCGGCCGCTGGGCCTGATCGAGGTCTCGCGGACAGGGGTCTTGTCCATCGAGCGGGGCGCCGAAGGCGTTATCTCAGCCGCTTAGGGGTTTTCATCCACGGGCGGCTTTCCCGCGTCGGGGTGAGGCGCGCCAGCGACAGAATCGCGCCGAGGACCGCCAGCGTGCTGAGCTTTGCTGAGGGCTCCGGAACTCACGCCCCAGACGCCGATCATCACCACGGCCGCCAGAGCCACCGAGACGCCCAGGACCACCATCATATGGCGTCCGCGCCCGCCCTGCTTGGCTTTGGTTTCAGGAATCACCTGCCCATCGCCCGCGGCATTGACGGCGCCATGAAGAGGTTTGTCCTGATCAGGTGTCTCGGTCATGCCAGAAAGAACCCGATCCCGCACCGTCGGTTCCCGTTCGGCAGGCCCGGTGCGGGGCGGAGGAACGCGCCCCCGCCCCGACGAGGATCACCGCTAGAAAGCGTATGATGCCTGCACATTGAGGAGCTCCGGCGCCACAAGTTGACCTGAGGTACCCTCTATGGCGACATTGGGCGCGGCGTTGGTGTGCTGATAGATGGGGATGGAGACATCGGCGAAGATGCGCACCTTGTTCACCCGGACTTCCACGCCCGGCGAGATCAGCAGGCGCTCATACCCGGAGTTCAGGGGATCAGCGTTAACGCCGGTGTCATGCACCCGGTAGCTGTCTATGAGTTGCAGCACCGGCGCGATCTTCGAGACAGCTCCCACAGCCCCCAGATTGTAGGTCACGCCCACGGCGGTATCGAGCTCATTTCCGGGCCGGTAGTGGTCGCGGATCGCCACCGGCACGTCGTATTTGCCCTGCACGAAGTAGGAGAGGGTGTTGTTCGCATTGAGCGCGCCCACGTGATAGCCGCTGACCATCAGGTCGGTGCTGCCCGTGCCTGGCAGGGAGTCGCGATCAAATTCCGACCCGCCGAGGGGACCGTTCGGGCCCGTGGAGT
>Ga0209208_10010186_pt1 | contig 12240 bp, 5 predicted proteins | sample S1TSphfallax_3_FD_187694 | JGI IMG/M metagenome (GOLD analysis project Ga0209208, IMG submission 187694) | Host-associated microbial communities from peat moss isolated from Minnesota, USA - S1T2_Fd - Sphagnum fallax MG (SPAdes) (version 2) | ecosystem: Host-associated > Plants > Peat moss >...
CTTAAGATCTCTTCTAATGTAATGGCAAGGTTGCATTGTGAGATAACCCTTGTTACTTAATATTTGTTAACCTTTTGATAGTTATCAATCAAATAATAAATAGGTACCCATGCTCATGCACATGCACGGTCATATTAGTGTAAGCAAAAATGAGTGACCAACACAATTTGGGACATAAATTCCTAACAATCAATGAGATGAAACGACAAGGTGGGAGGCATGGATTTCTTGGATTTAGTATATGGTTTTTGGGAAGGAACTAGGTACTAAAGGAAAATGTTAGCAACCCATGTTATATTAGAAGAAACCCCAACTAACTAACTCCAACATTGTTCATTGATCCATCATGAATGTGTTTCTCATTGAATGACAAATATGGTAGCCCACAAGGAGTAAATGCAATTCATACCATAGTACCTTGTGAACTTTGGGCACATGTCTGCTGAATAATAAATTAATATTATCCATTTTTTTATGATAATATGGATGAATTTCATCCATGGATTGCAAATCATATAATTTATAATTTATTAAAATTTATTTTCAATATTACATCTTTTATGTTTTATATATGTACATATAAGGTATATGATGTTTCATGCATAATAACTTTAAACACATAAAAATATTATCAATGAAATGAAAAAAAACCTTTGAGGTATTTGTGATTTGTTATGTGAGTTCTCATGCATGGTTGTCAACATCACACTACCTTTAATGAATGAGATAATGTGAATAGTCACATAAGGCTTGAAATAAATACCTTATTTAGGTTTCATAGTATTATTCATCATCAAAATATTGATGAATGGAAATGGCTTTAAAGTTTTGGAATTGTTGATATAACAAGGTTCCATAAAAAAACAAGAAATTTTTTTGTAGTTCTTTGTAGAATTTTGAAGCTTGGGTCATAATGATTAAATTTTATTTGTCTATCAATGGTAACTACTGAAGGTTGATTAAAAACAAATTTGTTAAAAGAAAAATTAATGAAACTAAACATGATTGTCAATATTGATTCCCTAAAATAGTAATCCATGTTTTCCTTGTAACATTTGTCTGTTTTTTGAAGTTTGAAAACAATTCAAGTTCCTACACATTCATTGATCATACTTTTTTAGACTTGAACTATGATTTTGAGGTTGAATTCATGCCATAATTCTTCAAACATCAAATTTCAATTTTAAACCACGATTTGCAAATAAATGTATTTTTCTTTATGATGAATGAAACATGATAAAATATTAAAAAGAGTTTACTATTCAAAATTGAGTTTTTAAATGAGAAATTTTTTTGACATAAACACAAGAAAAAAAATTCAAATTTTACGATGGTCATTTCTTGGTTGATAATTGCAAGTATGTGAAACCATAGGAATTATATTTGTCAAGCTATTACACTCTCTAAAGCACAATTTTTTTTTTAATAAAAGGTGATTAAAGCTAATAGATCAATGATGATTAATTGTTAATCAATTTATGGATTGGGATTATTTGAAAAAATCCTAATGCATAAATGATGTCATAATCCAAGGAACAAAATGCTTCATGTAAATATAATCAACAAAAAAAAAAGGACCCAAAAGCTTAAATGATTTCATTGAGCCCAAATGAGTTGCGATATATGTATTAAACATGGCATAAAAAAATTTAAGCCAAATCAATTCATGATAAGCATTAAAGCATGAAAAAAAGGGGGTTTGCAAACAAGGGAGAAAGCTTATCATGCAAGTTGCCCTCCTTTCATCCATGCAAGGAGCAGTTATGAAATGTTCATCCAAGCAACAAATGGTTACAGAATCATTCAGCCAATGACAATTTCTAGGGTTCACTATTAAACACTAACACCCATTCCTTGAGTTTAAGCAAACTCTTCCACTTCACTAAAGAAAGAAACTATGAAAAAACCCAATAAATGTGGCCCAAGGAAGCACAAGCTCCAAGGCTACCTCCTTACCATTTAGAGAAAACTAAAGTTGCATGGGTATTGGTTATTTGGTACACCCTTTGAAAAGGTTATATAAGACAATTTTCAATTTATTTATACATTGGGATAAAGGTGTATTACCACCCAATTTTTTTCCATTAAGGTAGGAATTGGGTACCCACTATTTTATACCCCTTTCAACATAGAGAAGTGGGTATCTAATCCAGTTATATTATCAAGGAAGTTTATAGATTTTTCATTTAGTAAGACAATTGTAAAACATGAAATGCAATGGGAACTAGTAAAAAAAAAGTTTAAAATACTTGAGTAAAAATCTAGGGTGCAATAAACTATAATTAATTAATTTTAAAATAGGATACATTTTATTCAAATAATCAATGTAATTATAATATAGGATATGTAATAACTTGAAGTAATGGGTTATAATTAATATAGGTTGGCTTTAATATGTGTATATTAAAAAAAATAGATAATAGTAAGAAAAAAATAGTTTGGACAATTATCTAATACCCCCTAAAAATGGTCATTTAATGCACGTAGATCCCAAAATTTACACTAAATGCACCCTTGCCCCCTGTTTTTCAAAGCCTCTTTTTTTTTCCATTTCAAGTTTGCAAAATCCAATTCCAAAATCAAGTTTTAGGGCTGTAAAATAAAGTTGCAATTTAGAAAGTTGTTTCATAACATGGCATGGCAATAAGTTTCACTTAAGATTTGGCAAATGGAAAACACATCAATTAAATTAAACTTAGTTCACATAAATTAGTCTACCAAGGATACACTAGAAGCATAAAAACAATGACTACAATGTGCATCTCTAAAAGCTTGAAATTCCAACAAAATGCACTAGGCAAAATCTTCTTGTAGCAAAATGTTCTTACTCCACAACATGTCAACAATTGGAAAAAGTGAAGACCATGTCTACAACAAGATCAAACAATGCATAGTTAACACTTGCACTTAAACACATATACAACAAAGTCAAATAACACACTTTCGAAACATGCAAAGCCTACCAAATTTGCGACATATGTTCATATATGCTAAATGCAATGCACAACATTCAACTTTTGCAAGATCTTTTAACTCAACAAACTCATCTAGTCACTTTTCAAATTTCTCTTTAATCAAGTTCAACAAAAGTGTTTTAATGTTCCCAAAATCCTTAAGGAATTCAAATCCTTCAAAACTAAAGTGTGAATGATTGGGCCAATTCTTAAAATCCAATGTGGAGTGATATCATGGTAAAATAAACACAAAAAGTAAGTGTTGCAACAAAATATTGGGGTCTTCAAATAAATAAATAAAATTATGGAGATAATATCATTATTTTAATACATTCTTTCTTAATTATTGTTGGCATTGATTTCCAAAGCTAATTTGATATAATTATGTTATTTCAAAGGACTTGCAAATATTTGAATTGAGCTTTCACATGTGTGAACATTTGAAAATGAAACTAAATGTATTTTAAAATATTTGAAAATGTTTTGCAAGTAGAATTTGTTTTAAGACACCTTAGTATTAAAGTACTAAACACTTTGATACAAGTTGTATTGTCCATGAACAATGTTTTCATGGCAAAAACAAATCCTCAATTTGTTGAAAAGTGATGTTATTTTTGGGGATATTTCTTAGGGAGGTCACTTCCATTTTATTCCAAATGGCATGCAAAAATTTATAAGGTGCAACTTATTGAAAAAACATATAATTTACAATTTACTTAAATGTAAATAAGGTGCCTATAATTCATTATGAAAATATACTTAAAACATACACACACACACACACCCATAATATTCCTATTTTATTTCATAGCATACCAAAAAATACTTTTTTATTTTAGGTGTTTTATAAAATATTAAAAGAGTGGCCCACCCAAGGGTTTTTTTAATATATTTTTTCAATTTTAAATGATATGAAAAAAAAAATGAGGTGCTAAAGGGAGGCTAGAGATGCCAATGAAGAAAGCTAGAGGTTCCAAATATTGTTTCAAGATATTAGACGAAGGTTATTCATTAAAAGTTTTTTTTACAAAATTACTTGACCAAAGTCAATTTTGTGTGCAATTTATCTTGTTTGCACCATATGAGTTATTTGAATCTTAAATTCCAAATTGACATTTGCAAAGTTTTGTTAGAATCCCAATAATGAAAAATATTCCTTTCAAGTTCAATTTGACATTTTACAATACCCAAAATTTGACAAGCTAAGTATGTAACAATAGGAGATGAACCTTGTTTGTGTTATAGTATTTCATTGGATCTTCACATGATTCATAAACCAAATGAAAATTTTGATAACAAGACCTAATTTTATGATGTCTATATCTTTAAATCTTTGCAACAAACAATCAATCAAGAGAATTTGTCATTATAAACATATTAAGTCCTTTATTTTTCACAAAACATATGATTTAGTTAATAAGTTTATATTCTTCAAATAAACATACAATTAATTAATGCTACTAATTGATCTCCTATATTCTCCTTTCACCTCAAAGAGAGCAATCATCACATGCTTTGATCTTCCAATCCACAATCGAAATTTTGATAGCAATAACAAAAGTATCAAATGCACCATTATTCATCCAAAGGTCAAAAGTAGCCATGACAAAAGTTTAACCATTCACATAAGGCTTAAATTTTAAGTTTACATTTCATCATAGTAGCTTAAACCTCTTCATTTGAGGTTTTATGTGGTGGAAACATGATCACCCATGGGTTTGTCCTCAAAGAAAATTTCTTCATCAGTATGTTTTTCAATTGTGCTTATAGGACTTTGACCCTTTCACAATGAACAACACAAGATCAATGAAAAATTTATATTATTTTTCATCATTTTTGTAAAGTGCGATACTACTAAAACATTTACAAAATGGATCTTAAGAACTTTTTAAAATTTTAGAATTTTGCTTTGAACTACAACAAAAACATGTTGTCCACCCCTAGGATCATGACTATAATGATTATTGAGTCATTGTTACTTAACTAATTACATTTATTTTGATTAACCCCAAAAAATATTATGTTTTATTTGACCACTTGTAATTTTGAAACTAAAAATTGAAATAAATTAAATAATGAATGAATAACATGTCAAATTGTAAATTCGATTTATAACTATGTACTTCACATGTGAAATTAGTTTCATTCCAAAATTAACAACTCCAAACTATGATTCTAATGGATGTAGATGACAATTAAGGAATGTTTACCTTTTAGTAGAAAGAACCTTGAACTTGTTAGGCTTGAATGCAAAGGCACTTGACAATGATCCTTGAAAGTAGTTATGATCATAGTTCATGGCCATTGTGAATTAGGAAAGAACAATATAATTTAAGGTATGTTATTATTTAGGGTATATCAATTTTGAAAAAATAAAAGGTTAATTTATATACCCTACTGATATGCAACAAATATATTTGGGTGAAAGATATACCCACACAACATTTGAAAAATCTTTTATGATTTGTGAGTTTTTTGTTGAATTCCAACCAATGTTGGGTAGGTGCCTAATTTGGAGGTTCAAATTGTTGGTTTTAGTTTTAACTAGTGAAAAAAATGTTGTTTGGTTATTTAGTTTAAGGACAAACCTTTGGATATCAATGTTAGTGTGCACACACACACACACACACACACACACACACACATATTAAAAGGAAAGATAATATGTATCCAAAAAAATTTAACCTATTAATTGTCAAGATGAACTAATGTATTCAATCAGTTTTTTCCCTTTACCACTTATGAATGGCTACATGTATCTTTTTACTACATTTAACCTTAACCCTTTAGAGAAAATTCATTACCCCAACATTGTTTACAATACGTGCACTCTTTAATGTATTGAGGTTTTTATTATTGAAAAAATGTTTCAAATAAAAAAACTACTAAATTCAACTAGGCAAAATCTTTTCCAAATTTAAAGAAGTTGAAGTAACTAAATTCCTCAAGTATGTTGATGGGTTTTTTTATATGCCCATCAAGTATGTTGTATCTTCTTTTTTTATCTTAGTAATAGGTTCTGAAAAAAAAAATAGCAATAGGTATAGTGGACAAAATCTATACATGATTTTAACTAAATGAACCCAAATTGCTATCAAATTAATAGAATAGAAGAAAATATTTTTCCATTACAAGTTTGTAATATATATATAGTATTTAGACAATATGTGTTGAACTATCCACCTATTTTGTAATATCCTAGTTCTAGATATCAACCATCAATTTTACTTAGTACCAGTTAAAACATTATATTGGTTCCATTACCTCAGTTTCCATGCAAAATGAAATGTTAATAACAATAGTTAAGGCATTTAATTTAAATTAATTTCCTCTTAATTGATTCATCACAACAAGGTTCATGCAAGAAGTTATAATTGTTGAGTTGTAATAACCCAAACTTGGGTCCTCTAAACTTGTTGCTACAACATCATTGTCTTCTACTTGCCATAACAAAGGAAAATAGTTTATTTTAACTCAAAACATTTTTCAAACATAATGACTTTGGTTGCAAACCTTGTTGTGATAAGTATCTTTAGCTTTTAAAATAACAATCCACTTTTAACACATGTTTTCTCCCATTCTTGCCTCCCCTTCTTGGATTTTTTTTTGTCTAGGTAATTGTTTTTTATAAATTGCCTTGGGCATCTTCCACACTCACTTGCCTCAAACCCATAAAAACTTTATCATCATTCATAGCATACTAACATGCTTTAAAGAACACATGACCAAAGCAAGCACCTTCATTAACCTATGAAAGGTTCAATGGCTCACAATCAACAATGGAATGCGATGCAATAGCCATGGATGCCAAGATGTTACCCTCAACTTTTACAAAAATAATCAAACCAAAATTCTCAAACAATTGACATGCCATGCAAAAACAAGTTGTGTCATTTATTTCAAACAACAAATAGTAACATGCATAGGCTCCCAAGTTTTAGGGGGATAATTGATAACTAAAGCAAATGTGTTAATGCCACCTATAGATATCCATAAATCAAAAGGAGTAGAAATAGTTACTACACTTGTAAGTTTTAGTAGGACATGCATATCCATACACTTGGTGATTGTAGTAAAAAACATTTCTTCTGCAAGTTGTGAATGAGTTGCAAACAAACACAAGGACATTGGTATAATATTAACCTTCATAACCAAATGTTTTCACACATGGAAAGGGACATGTAGCCCTTATAGATAAACAGTTGACACCAAATCTTTAAAAACAAATTTGTTGCAACTTATCATGTTATTTTACTAGGGAGGCCACTTCCATTTTTTCCAAACAATATGCAAAAAAAAAGGTGCACCTCATTGGAAAAAAATTTAAAAGATTAATTTATTTAAATGTAATAGGGTGTTATAACCCATTATGAAAACATACTTTGTATGGCTGCAATCACATTAGCACATACCATTAATAATCATAACCACTTTTTCATTTTGTGTATTTCAAATTGTAAAAAAAACAAAACAACACATGGACTTAGCTTTAACCAATGTTTTTTTCAATATATTGATATACATATCCAAAAGAAATTAGAATCAATCCAATGAATAAAAATACACAAAAACATTTTTTATGTTATTTCACAATAAAAGTGGAATTAAACAATAAAAACACACCAAAAAAAAATTTAATTTTAAAAAAATGACATACTTTTGGAAAGTTTTAAATGTGAACCTTAATATAATAGTATTAACAAAAATTTGAAATTTTTTTCAAAAAATGATGTATTGAAAAGATTCCAAAAATATAAAATTTTAAAATAACAAAAAGTAAAGGTCTCAAGGGGTGGTGTGGCTCCTATTAAAGTGGTTAGGCCTATATATTTTAAAATATAACAAAAATATGCCATTATTTCATAGCAAACTAAAAAATACCTTTTTATTTTAAGTGATTCTTAAAATATACAAAAAATGACTTCCTTGGGGCTATTTGTAAGGATCTGAAATCCCAAATTTTTTTATATTCCATTTTTAGTAATTCCAACCCTTTTCTTTCTACTTGCCAAGTGTGATATACTTAAACCACCTTAGTAAGTTGCAACTTCCTATAATTAATAGTAAGCAATTTGGGTGTAGGACTCAATGTGCATCTTCATAAGAATGATACCAAATTACATTTGTTGTATTTCATAAGCCCCTTCCTTAAAATAAAATGAGTTCAATTAGAGCATTACCAATCACTTACTCAAACTTAACAAAAAATGCATCTCAACATTTGCAAGTTCACAATGTCAACGTGGAGGTTATCATTAACAATAAAAAAACCCCAACAAATGGAATTGTAATGGTGAGGCTTTCATGATGTCACTTGAACTTTCATAGCTACAAGTTGCATGCACAACCTTTATTATTGTGACATTACAAGGTTTGAAATACACATTTTTGGCATCTTATAAGCTTCCAAGAATAGTTGAGATTATCAAATCAAAGAAGTTGGAGTTGATTCTACCCATTTTTTCAAACTAAATAAGGATAAACACGTGTGTGTGTAAAGTGGAAATTGAAACACTCCACCACCACACCAAGCTTTATTGAATTTCATCATTGCACAATACAAAATTTCATGGTTTCTTAAACTATCCAAGTTGATTATCTTGTCCACCTTAATTAATGGACATGTAATTTTTGAGTAAAGGCTCAAAGTATGAATGTCACAAGTAACATTTGACTAGTCAATTTGACTAAAATGACTTATTTGACTATGTGTCAAATGGTACATCCAATGAAGATGGACTAAAATGACATGCTTAGTTAGAATTTCCAAGGACTCAATAAAAAAAATCATGTCATTGCCTATATGGGCACTACCTTAATTATGTTTTATAATTTGAACCCCCATATTTACCAATTAACGAATTATCATCTTGTAAGGCAACTTGTAGTTTACAAACCAAGTGTATTGCTTATTAATTTGGAGAGGTTATGTTTTTTATTATGACATCAATGTAATTCAATGGTCTTAATGTGAACAAGTTTTGTACAAATCTTGTGAATTTGGTTATGTGTGATTACCAATTGTTTCCAAAATTTGTGAATAAGACAATCAAACGAGCAAATAGCATAATGAAATGCAATAGCTTATGTATTCATATGTTGCTAGATGCTGAGTAAATGGTCAATCAAAAGTGCCACCCTAGGCTTGGTTAAAAGATCATTAGTCAACTTAGATCATTGTCAAAATTGATTTGTCTAAAATGACTAAACAATCTTTTTGATGGGTGTTGAAATGAGGCGCCTTTTTTCTAGTCAAATAAACCACAAAATCTTGTAGTGCTAATGATGACGATCATAAAACAATTTGTACTTGCCCTACCTTTCCACTGTTACTTTTACAAGGAGATGTGTATATGGGCCACTAAAACATTAGAAGTTTGAAAAAGCTCAAGGTGTGTGTACATATCCTTCAACCTTACAAAATCTAAAACCTTAAAATCTGAATACACATTAAGATCATGTTCTTGGTCTCTTTGGAAAGTTCTTGAGGAGGAGGAGGGTGCATGAGCTTTGGTTCCATGACGTTCGGTCTTGGTCTCTTTGGAAAGCTCTTGAGGAGGAGGAGGGGTGCATGGGCTTTGGTTCCATGATGTTTGGTCTTGGTCTCTTTGGAAAGCTCTTAAGGAGGAAGAGGGGTGCATGGGCTTTGGTTCCATGACGTTTGGACTTGCAGTGCAAAAGTTTATTGAATATTGAATGATTTCTTCATTGAAAATTAAATTAAATTAAATTGTAGCTGAAAGCTTCGGAAGAATTGGAATGTGCCTTTGGTGTTGTTGAAAAGATCTTGATGAGCAGGATTTAATGGAATTTATTTGGTAAGATTTGGATTTAGAATGTGAGAGATATTGATTTTTAAAGTGATTTCTACCTCTGAAAACTCAAATAAATTCCAAAAAAAACCATGTTTTGGAAGGAAAAATCAGTTTATGATGTGCTAATACATGGGCCCAACAGCATAGGCCACACTAGTGTATATTATATATAGGTACAAGGCTTTAGCAAATTGGTGCAAAATTAATCATAGTAAAAAAATATTTCCTCAGATCCATAATAGCTATAATTAATGCATAACCTAGTACAAGGCAGCTTTAACACAAGTAATTTAATCAATTTTGAAGATTCTCATTTTTTTTTTAAATGAGATATTCTTGAAAAAAAAAAAAAATTATCTTTATTTTCCTTCACAAATTTCTATTCTTTTTCAACATTTTTACAAGTAATATAGATTAGTGTTAAAACTGCTAATGTACTACACCTACTTATAGGTATAAGATCCGACCTCTTTTTCAAGAAGGATATTCATGCTTATAAGGTTCCCTCCAATTACAATTACACTTGGGAAATTCCTTCAAATATGATTTTTCAAACTATCTATCAAAACATGAGTTTCTACATTGCAACTTCCATTGGTTTGGGGTTTTCAATCAAAAGATTTTAAAAATGAAATTCAGGAAAATTGCAAAATATTTACATCATTTTGTATTAGGTAACAAGCTGTGTAGAAGGATGCTTGAATTTTTTCACTTTCATGATTCATTTGTAGCCAAATTTGTAACTTGAAATATTGTAGAGACACGTTAAAATGATTTGAATACTTTTGAAAATGTAAAACCATTTGGAATACAAAAATTCATGTGGTATATTGCATTACTTTGGCATCTTCATCACTAATTATATTATTTGTAAAAATGTTGAAATTTAAAAAATAAAAAGAAAAATTCAAAGAACAAAGTTTTTGTGAAGGAAAATAGAGTCTTAATAGAGGAATTTTTTTCAACATGGAATCTTCAAAATTAAATCATTTCAATCATGTGTTGAAACCACCCCTGGACTACTAAGAGTAGACCCACACCATTTCCCCCATTCTTTAATATCTCAATGCACAAAATCAAGTACTTGAACAACTACTAAAGATTTGCATGTCAATGTATATGAATGGTTTCCCCTCCAAGAGCATCTCCAACCACACCACAATTATCTCCTTAAAGACTTTACCTTTTGGTAAGCCTTTCTCTCCTCTCATTGTGGTTGTTCTCCATATTTTGCCACAAGGTTTGTGAGTTTTTCCAAACCCTAATTGATGGAATATGGCTAGCAAATCCTTGAAGCATTTTGAACTTCAGCCTCTCAATGTGTTAGAATATAGCTTGCTAACTTGTACCTAAAACCCATACGCCATAACCATGAACTACTACTATGTGAAACCTTGGCTACCTATATCCTCCTCACACAAATGTTCAAGTGCCATTGAAAATTTTCTCCCTCTTGCCTAGGGAAGCTTCAATTACGTGAGTTCTTTGTTGAATAAACAAAACATGGTATAAGGTTGTTGACTATAATATGGCATGGCATGCATTTGAAAGTGTGAAGGAAGTGTATTTTGAACACCTCTTAGTGCATGCCATGTGATGCCAATTGTAATTGGAACTTCAATGTTTAGAATTTTGCATCAACATGGTTAAGTTGCTAGATGTTGTTAACAATTGACATTTAGATTCAAAATCAAAACTATGTACCAATGACAAAAAAATAATATTCTCTTTTTGTGCCCATTCATTATTACAAAAATATGATTTTTATAATATTAGCATTGCAACTAAGATGATTGGAAAGTCATCTTAATCACAGTGCTACTTGTCTTCTTGGACTGACTATGGGCATAAGCACAATACACTGTACATGTTACCTTGTCTTAGCACTAGATGAAAATAAATATAAAATAATAATAAAACCCATCAAAAAATTATTATAGATTAAATTCTTTTAATTAAATGATCAAAGAAAAGATAGTTGTTCATTATTGTGCATTAATTTTAAGTTTTTAATACTTTCAATTTTATTTTTGTTTACTTGTTTAAAATGCAAGTAAGTTCAAAATCTATTTCTATAATGAAGGATTCATGTAAAGTATGTGGTAAATAGGTTTAAATAAATCATTTTTCTACTTTTTATTATAACCACACTTCAAGAATATAATGATATTCATATCCCCAAAAATAAAGGAGCAAATATCTTTGAAAAGTAGACCAAGAGTATCCCATTTATGAAGTTATCACTTAATAAACAAAAATAATTTTGGTTTATTTTTAACATTTGTTTTCTCCTAGTGTTTTGGAAGTAAAATCTTATAGTGATAATAAACATGCAACAATTATATTTTCACCCATTTTTATGCTACTTGTTTGGTATTATATGGATGATCACAAGAGAAAGATAAAGACATTCATTTTTTGTGTTTATTTTACCATGTTTTTAAACTTATGTCTAATATGATTAACATATA
>Ga0209208_10010188_pt1 | contig 12238 bp, 12 predicted proteins | sample S1TSphfallax_3_FD_187694 | JGI IMG/M metagenome (GOLD analysis project Ga0209208, IMG submission 187694) | Host-associated microbial communities from peat moss isolated from Minnesota, USA - S1T2_Fd - Sphagnum fallax MG (SPAdes) (version 2) | ecosystem: Host-associated > Plants > Peat moss >...
GAAAATTTACTTTTCAAATATCCTCCAAATAAGGGATATGATCAAAGGTTTCATCAAAGTCAAAATGATAAAATAATGAATTGTTTTATCCAACATTTTAATCTCTCATCTAAGTTTGTATTATTTACACTTATATTATTGAAGCTTGAATTTAAAACATTCAAACCTTGAACCTCTTTTTTTTATTCCACTTCACACTATACCACATATACCCTATGTGGATGCAAAATTTGACACCAATTAATAAATTTTGCAATGTTGAAATTTTGGAGAAAAACATCTTGATATGTTTGAAAATTTAGAAAAAATATACTATCATTTTTCCTGATGATGAGAAGTTTTTGAATATGTAAAATTTTAAAAATAAAATAAAATATTTTAAAAGGTCATGTGACCAATACAAATTGTACACATATATATCTGTAGCCTAGACCTAGTTTCCACATTAAATTTTATTTTATTTTTGTCAAAAATTTGATTCTTTCTTAAAATTTAAAATTATTGAATTTTCCATGATCTATTATGATATTGTCACATGAGTAGTGAAATTATTGAAAGTACAGCCTATGATAATTATGATGATTTTCAACATGTCAACTTCATATTTTCACATAAATTCATTTCATTATTTTGGGGATTATTTAATGACAAAACTAACCTTAGTTTAAGGTATAGTGAAAAGTTTGTTAGGAGTTGTTAATGAATATGCATTGGAATTGTGTGATCTATGATTATTTTGTATATCTAGACATGTTTATAGCAAGTCATGCATATAAAGTTTCATAACATTTTAGTAACTTTATAAACCATTGAGATGGAGATTATAAAAGGAAAGGGGATTTGACCAATGGTTCATAATTAACTTTACCTATGTAACCAAGCTTGACCCTCTAAATGTCAAAATAATCCTAAAATAGTTGAAATCTCAAAATAGTTAGTCATGACACCAAAGGTATCTAAGTCCCAAAAACAATTAATTTGACAATTGGGTGTTGAATAAGATACCTAAGAACCTAGGATATATTGAAAATTTAAAAAAAGGCAAAAAGAATCAAAGAGAAGAAACACATAAGTTGAAAGAAGAAAGAATTTTCATAAAAAATTTCAAATCCCTAAATCTTACTTAATAACACTAAAATTTTAAAAAATTCATATGTTCCAAATGAATTAATGAATATTCCTACAAAATTTCATGCACATTGTAAAAAATTGAATGATTTTTTTCTCACAACAATTTTGGGTTTTTTTTCCCCCCATAACTTGGCCCAACAAAAACCCAAAATTGGGTGGGAGATACCATAGTCTCAAGGCTTTGCCCATCATGTTGGGTAATGCACTATGTGAGACTCCGGAGGTGAGCTTAGGTAATGTACCCAACATAATGGGCAAGGATGAGACCATTCCATACAACATTAAGTTTTGGGGTGGCAGATTCCACATTACAAAATATTTAAGAAGAAAAGAAAAGAAAGAAAAAATCTTCAACAGAGATTTTGGTCACTACTATGAGTGTGTGATCATTGTGGAAGATTATGTCATAGAATGTGGTCAAGAAAATGACATAATCAGCCACCCAAGACCTCAATGGTTGGGTAGGACAAGGGGTAGTTTGTTAGAGCAGACGATTACGGTTTGGTTGATTACAGTTTCATGATAATCACAGAAGATTATGTCATAGAATGTGGTCAAGAAAATGACATAATCAGCCACCCAAGACCTCAATGGTTGGGTAGGACAAGGGGTAGTTTGTTAGAGCAGACGATTACGGTTTGGTTGATTACAGTTTCATGATAATCACAGAAGATTATGTCATAGAATGTGGTCAAGAAAATGACATAATCAGCCACCCAAGACCTCAATGGTTGGGTAGGACAAGGGGTAGCTAGTTAGAGCAGATGATTACGGTTTGGTTGATTAGAGTTTCATGACAATCACAGAAGATTATGTCATAGAATGTGGTCAAGAAAATTGGCATAATCTGCCACCCTAGACTGCAATGGTTGGGGAACACAAAGGGGAGGGGCGGGGTAGTTAGAGCAGGACAAATTATTAGGGTTTGGGTATTAGGGTTTCATGGGTGTTGCGTCTTAGCATGTGCAGAAGAAGGAAGAGAAGAAGGAGCAGCAGCAGCGCACATTGCTCACACTTTCTATACTGTCGTAGATTGCTATGGGTAGACCTGTCGTCCATCGCTCTGATGAGGAGGAGGAGCAGCAGCAGCAGCGCGATGAAGACGCCTCTCACTCCCTGAATGCCTTGGCAACAGGTTTGAGTCCATTATTTCCTTTTAATTATTATTATTATTATTTTCCCTTGAGGGGGTTGCAAATGATAGAAGAAGCGAGAGGAAGATGGAGCATTGAGCGAAGAGGCCTTAGGGTTGCCCAATTTACAACTGAATTAGAAGACGTGGTTTTTTGTTTTTTTTTTTTTTTTTCATTCCATAAATCCATAGCTCTCAGCAATTGAAAGCTTGGTTAGGGTTTGGTTTTTTAGCAGTTTTGCAGTATTTTCAAGACTAATGTAATTTTGAAACATTTGGTTTGTTTTTATTGCAGAAGCATTAGATACTGTGGATGGGGATGACACTGAGGTCCGTTGCTTAGCCTTTTCTCCACTATGTAAGTTCTGAGTGTTTTTCTCATTCTGTTGACTCTTCAATGTATGTATGTATGTATGTATTTTTTCAATACAATCTTTCGATTTTTATTTTTTTTTTCAAAAATATTTTGTCTTCTTGCAGTTCTAACTACTTTTTTTACTGATGCGGCCTAAAAGAGAAACAAAAAGAAAAAAAAGGTGAAAAATCCTTTGTGCATGCAACAGTACTCTCTTGTCATCAGATCTTATTTGTTGAGTGCTTCTGCTGGGAAACTGTGAAACATTGCAGCTTTCGCTAGAGGAAAAGGCACGCCGAGCTCTAGAATGTGATTGTGTGGCCGAACTTCGAGATGGACCATGTGGCACACAATTTAGTGAAGCTTTCTTTTGTTTCCTCACAAGCACTGCGGAAGAACAGGTAAGAAGAGGCTGCAGTACTACTATTACCAATTAAGAACAGACAAACCCTTCTTTTATGAAAAAAATTACTCAGCAATGAATTACATCAAATCTTTGATGTAGAAGGGACAAATGCATTAGCAACTGCTATCTTGCTTGATTTAGTTATCGGGCTGTTTACTTTGTCCTTGTGGTCTGATGAAATAAGCATTTGCATTCTTGCAGGGGTCAGACTGTATAAAGCCTTTCATTGCTATGCAATTATGCATGTCATCACATCCGACAGCTTTCACTCAATACACAGGTGATGAACAGATGCATGAAAGGACTGACCAAGAATCCTCAAAAGATGATACTGATGGACATGAATTTTTGTCCAATACTCCACCTGAGGAAGCTATTCGGACACCCAGATCTTAGTTCTTCCCAAACTCTTTCTGCATTGTCAATCGACTCAACATTTACACACAAGGTACTGCAGTTCCATGAGCATTTCAGGGAAGATTAAATTTTTTTGTCAAGAGCAATTTATCAAGTTTCAAAAAGTTGCCATGGAATTTTGCTGATGTCAAAAGCAGGCAGATTTTGTATACTTGAAGAGAGATTTGATACCTTTTATTGGTCAGTACTTATTTTGACAATTCAGATTGGTTCAATTTGATCTCAGACAGACACTTGCACTCTCCACAGTAAAATTGGGGATCATCTGTCTTAGGGGGATTTAACAAAGTAGAGAAGTTCATGAGAGCAGAAATCAGCATACAGATCTGGAATACCAATTGATTCAGAACATCTTTGAACAAAACAGATGACAATTAGTTTGCAAGGTTCAAGTTTGGTTCTGTAATTTGCTTCCCTTGTTGCAATGGACAGACAAATTTCTGTGAACTAACATCATTGGTGGTGCTCAAAACTTTAGAAGAGCATTTTGTGGTAGAATTGGACACTCTGTTCATCAACATTGATCATCTAAACTCCCACATTTGCTAACACACATAATGACAAGGTGTAGAAATATTCAAAACACAATTATATGACTTGCCAACGCGAATGCTAAGAGATTTGTTGGTTTGATTTTGCTATCAGTAAATCCTGAAAATTCTCTTAAACAAACACAAGCTCCCTTAAATGCCTTTATTTCATTATCAACATAGTGATAAAAAGTGGGGAAAATGCATTGCCTCTAGTTAGAGGCATTAAGCACAATTGAGCTTCCCTCCATGTGAATTCTTACTTCAATTCTTACATTGAGGTGTAACAACATGATGTCTTGCACTTGATTCACAAAATTTCATAGCATGAGTGACATTCAACAACAAGTGCCATCCATTCTTTGCACATGCTTATTGGACAGTACTCATCAAGAGTAACCTGACCCCAGTTATCTTTGAAAACTTAGATTGTTTTCTGTTTACTAGGAGTCACCATTGTCATCATCACATTGGTCATCAATGTTCTATCCTTGAAGCTTAGTAAGCGTGCGGGAATTGCTAAAGAAAGCTCCCACAAGTTGGTGGCAATAGATCCCTCCGGTGTAGGCCCCCTGGCAAGTATGGCCATCCAATGTCCTCGGGAACTTGTAGTGATCAAAAATGTGCCTTTCTTAACACCAGCAAGAGTGCATGCTGCAACATGATCGGATGTATCCATCTTTTTCTTGTCATACTGGTTCATTGCTCGAGCAATCTCTCCTAGCCTTGTTGGAAGTTCAGCTGAAATCCAACCAACCATAGTGCATAATTTGATCAGGGCCTTTGCTACTGTCTATCCTGGCCTCATGTAAACGACTTACTACCTGGATGCAGAGCATTGGAGTAAGTAGAGAAAGTACCATCAGCGCTCATGGGGGTGTCAACAAAACCTGGGCACACTGCATGAACTCGTATGTTGTAAGGCATCAACTCCCACCGCAATACCTCAGCTAATCCTTTCTGTGCATACTTTGTTGCTGCATATATATTGCCACCATAACACTGGTTCTGCATCCCACCATGACTGATCCACTGATAAGGAAATACACAATTTGTGGAAAGAATGAAGGTCCCCAAAGTGCAAGCATCTTGCTTTGCAGTGTGCAAGAAATATCAATCTCTAACAATGATGAAAACCTGTTGTGACTACAATCTTCATAAGCAAAATGAGACAAAGCTCATAATGAGCTATTTTGTAGTCAAGTGAGGGAAAAATTATTACCATGCCGGCAATAGAGCTAAGAAATACAATTGAGCATGGGTTGCTCAGGTTACGTTGCTTCATGAGAGGAAGTGCTGCGTGCACAGGATACACTGACCCCATTACATTGATCTTCATTGCATCATCTAATTGTGTAATTGAGACTTCATCAAAGTGACCTGGGAAGACAACTCCTGCATTGCACACCAGCACATCTATTGGTCTCCACGCATACGCCTCCTGTATTGCTGCAGTGGTGGCTTCTGAATCGCTCACATCAACTGCCTGTGGTCAAGTTGAAAAGTGCAAACCATCAAAAGGAATCAAAGACAACCTATATAGAGTTTCAGGCTTTTTGAGTGCTTGGCCTCCACCATCCAGAGGGTGTGTGAATGCTCTAGGTTGGGTTCTCACAGTTTTCAGTGGTGTTGTTTCCTAGGCAAAATGTTAACAACTGAAGTGAGGAAAACAGACTTGAAGCCACTCAAGGCAAATACAAAATGTACACAAGAAATCTATGAGTAGCAAGTGTGGAGTAAAAATATAGGCTTGGAGACATGTAGTGTCCAATGCCATATGCTATTGGTTATTGGTATGGGATTTGGGAGGTATCCCTAAGTGTATTATTTTCTAATGGTATATGTGTATATGAGCACTGATTCGTGAAAAAAATTGCTTTGGTCAAACATGCAATTGCAAGCAACAATTCCACAAGAATCACTTGTTAAGAGCAATGAGATATCAGAGACTTCATGGTCACATCATCTCCACAAATTATCTGTACCATCATTGGAAAGGAGATACTTTGAGCACCTTTAGAATGATTTTAGAGCTCAAGAGACCCAGAACTTCTCTCTGAAGTGACTCTTTTGCTGCCTGGAGCCTCCCACAGTTGCGAGCCACAAGAGTGACATATGCACCCTCTTCTAGTGCTTGCTTTGCAATCGAATAGCCAATGCCACTTGACCCACCGGTGATCACCAAGTGCTTGCCTTGCAGGCTTGTAAAGAAAACAGCTGAGGGTGATCCTCTGCTTGCTCTGCAAGCCCATCTTACATAAGAATACAAGACCAGTCCACCTGCCACCAAAAAACTTAAAATGTTCAAGAGTAACCTGATAATGTGGTGGAAGTCCATTGTACCCATTTGCAGTTCCTATATCACCAAGATGATCACAGTGATTTCTGTCAAAAACCCCTTCCCTCAATAGCGCCAATACATACTCAGGGCATTACTACAGTTTACATCTTATAAAGAGTACAGGAGTACAATAACACACAGTACCTCACTCAGTTGTAGTCTTGACTCTGGGAATTTTGTGAGCATTGGCATGAGCAGGAGTGGTGAGGGAGACACAGATGGTGGGTGGGAGTAGGAGGAAAACACAATTTGTGCCTGCTTTCTTCATATCCTTTTTGACTCTACTGAGATTCCAGTTTACCATGTCTACAACCATGGATAAAAATGAATAAAAATGAAGCGCAGGTCACCAGCTCGGGCCATGGTGTGTGGTGTGCACAGTGCACACCCCACCAATGGCCCCCCCACAAGAAAGATGAGTGGAATTCTAATCCAGGGATGAACTCCTCTAATTCTCATTTCCTGCATATTTACCTGCACAAAAAGTGCTTTTGACACTGTAACATTAGGCAAGAAAAATATGCAGTACCTAGAGGTTGGATATACCACAACCAGAATCCTGACATGTACCTAACACAAAACCAACCTTATTGTTGTGATTGATGGAGTATATACTAACCTGGTTTGATACCATCCAAACCCACTGTAGATTTAGCCTTTAATCTGCACTCCCGTATTTGGAATACATATAAAATACTGCTACTAATGGCAAACACATCAGACACATTACCACTGCAGATGGGCATGGACGCAAGTGCAACTTGCAAGGTGGACATGAGCTCTTACCACAGGCACACTTATCCTTTGCCTCACTTCCTACTCCAAGTCAGAGTTCCATAGAAGAGAAAAAGGGTTTAGAGTTTAGGGTAAACAAAAATTGACAACAAGGGTGCTAGCTAATTCATAAAACAAATGACTGCTGCTGCTGAATCGAATTACCACAGCTCAAACTATTGAAATAGCCTGCTGCACTGGAAACACTGAGGCACAAATTTGACAACACAAAAAAACATAAATTGCCAGAACTTGCTCAAATGGGTGTTGAAACAAACCCAGAGAAAGCTTAATACAACTGTGAACAGTTGTGACTTGAATCCATAGTATCTGAATCACTCATTGAAAACTCTTAGTTAAACTGCTTATATAGCCTTCTATCAAAAACTCCAGACTGAGAATTGCAAAGCTTGCATACCCTTTGTGCTGAGGCAAGTGCTTTTGCTTTTTGAATACTTTGATGTGATGGAAAGATTCTTATATGCCTCAAAACCAATCTACCACAAGACATACTATGTGGATCACCAATAGTCTCTGCAAGAGCATAGCCCATCCTTGAAATGATGAAACCGATTGCCATCCCTCACAACAATTGCCCTCCCAACTATCTTTGTAATGAACTTGGTGGCTGTGTGGCAATCCCCACATACACGCAGATTCTTGAAAATACGAATGGGTGTACCAGGAGGTGTGCTAATGAGTCCAAATGCGATGGCCAGCTTTTCACTGTGGTGCCACAAGTGAGACAGCTTTTCTTCTTCCTCTACATCATGCAGCACAAATTTTGTATCTGGCACATATCCAGCATCATTCATCTTCCCAGACAGTCTCTTCAATTCTGCATGGATTTCAATTATCCGAGGGTGGAGCTGGTCGTCTACTACAAATGAATGCACCTCATTATTCACCTCGATCCAGGTACGCCCGGGCTGTTTCTTCACACCCCTTGCTAACCTCTGTTGTTGAACATTGGAAACAAGATCCCACTTGCCAGCACTGGCATAAATGTTTGATAGCAGCACATAGCCTGCAGTATTCTCAGGGTCCAATTCCACAACTCGTTTTGCAATATGTTCTCCCATCTCTGTATTACCATGGATTCTGCAAGCACCGAGCAAGGCTCTCCACACAGAAACACATGGTTTACAGGACATTGTACTGATGAGATTCTCTGCCTTGTTCAAATGGCCAGCACGGCCGAGCAGATCAGCCATACAAGCATAGTGCTCTGCTGTTGCAGATACACTATAAACAGAATGCATAGATTCAAAATAGCACAGGCCTTCATCCACTAAGCCTGCATGATTGCAAGCTGACAGAAGAGCAAGAAAAGTGATCTTGTCTATTGCTATGCCTTCTTGACACATTGATTCAAAATGTTCAAGAGCTTCCTTTGCATGCCCATGCATCGCATAACCTACAAGCATGGCATTCCAAGAGACCACATCACGTGTGGCCATCCTGTTGAAAACTCTCTCTGCATCTTTGATGCCCCCACATTTGGCATACATGTCAACAAGGCTACAACCCACGAAGACATCAGACTCAAAATCACTGCGGATGATCTGTTCATGGACACGCCTGCCCTCTTCAAGTGCTGCTACACTTGCACAAGCATTCAGCATCCCTACAAAAGTGACAGGGTCTGGCTGGACCCCTTCACTTTGCATTTGTTGAGAGAGTTCTAGTGCCTTCTGTCCTTGCCCACATTTCACATGTCCTAAAATCATGGCATTCCAAGAGATCACAGTGCGTGTGGTCATCCTGTTGAACACTTTCCACGCGTCATCTATGGCCCCACATTTGGCATACATATCAATAAGGCTGTTCCTCACAAAAACATCAGACTCACAACCCTCTTGTATGATCTGTTCATGGACATGTCTGCCCTTTTCAAGTGCTCGTAAACTTGAACATGAATTGAGCACTCTAACAAAAGTGAACCTGTCTGGAGTCATGCCCTCTTGTTGCATTTGCTGGAAAAGTTCCATTGTCTTCTCATGTTGGCCAGCCATAGCATATCTTGCAAGCCTTGCATTCCATTGAAAAACTCCTGATTGTATAGCCCCCGGTGCAATTGCTGCCAGCTCTGTTTCTACCCATGGGGGTTTGAATCTGCCGTTGAGCCAGAGTGCCTGCTGTGTCTTCTTGTGTTTGAAATCAGGATACTTTGAATTTCCCTATGTCCAGGAATCCAACTCCAGCAGATCAGCCACATATTTTCACATGCTTGATGCAGACTGTGAGAACCAAGCGAAATCCACTGAATTTCTGCATCAACAACAGAATTGTGTGACAGCAATTGCTTCTATTTACCTTGTCCAGCCTATGATCCCACCACTGTGAAGGATCAGAAAAGAATTTCCGCCAAAGTCTTTCCACAATACTTTTCTGCCCTGCCACAGACATGAGGAGCCTCCTCAGAGGGAAACTTCTCCACATTATGGGCCACTTTTCCAAGCAGCCAATAAGAGTAACATTTCGATGAAACCAAGCACAGTATGCTACAACTATCCATCTCCATCTGAGTCTAAAAATTCAAGCAAGCACATATAACAGCCTTTTCAATTCCCAGAATGCTGTTGAAGTCATTCCAGTTGAGCCAGTGCATTTTACCTTCCTCCATATTCGACAATCATCCAATGATTCAAACAAAAGTAAAATACCTACTCACCTGAGAAGAGATCTGCCGCAGGTACATGAACATCTCCTCCTCCTCCCCAAGAAGCTACAGTTCTATGACACCAACCAACACCTGTCACATGCAGTTTTTGAACCATTGTAACACTGTGTGTGTGTGTGTGTGTGTGTGTGTGTGTGGAGACCCTTGTTGGCTTGAAGGGTCTGATTACCTAGACAAGAGGCAGGGACCTAGTCAAGCAGCCCTGCCTCTTGTCTCAACAACAAATAGTCCTCTACTGAACCCTACTCAGACTGTACTATAGACAGGAATCCCAGAACATATAGGGTTTTCCCAGAAGAACCAGAAAGTCCTAAACCCTAAACCCTAAATCCCAGATACAAAGGCACTGGCAATTTCTTCACTGGATTCCAGGTGATGAATTTCCTTCAAGAGAAAAATCATGGGTTGCATTAACCATGGCCACAAAAGAATCACATCCAGCAGAGCAGAAGACTAAAAGTTGACATGGTATGGCAGAAGTGAGGGTTTAGGGTTTAGGGTTGAGAGAGAGAGAGAGAGAAGAAAGAAAGAGTACAAACTCACCCCAGAAATGGACCAAGTGACCAGCGTTGAAGTCTCGCATCGCCGCCATGATCTCGAAGGAAAAGGAGCCACGAAGAAAACAAGAGAAGTGCATGTTGGTGGTAGCTGCTTCATTGGCCCCATTACCACCACCAGCAGTTCACCATGTGGGCTTTTTATTCCCATCAAAAGAGAATTCCATCCAACTGCCTCCACTCCCACCCAAAATTCAAAACAAGAAAACGCACATCTGACACGGCTTCAGAGCGAAGCTCACCTCAACTCAAGCAGCAAAATGTAGAACAGAAGAATCAATCGACACAGATCATCGTCAACTGCAGATAGCACAGACCAAACACAAACACAAAAAAAGCTTCAAAATCCACATTTAGAAGCCAAGGGTTGTTGAATTCTCTTGCTTACTACTTCTTCTTCTCCTACAAAATCAAAAGCTCATAATAATATGCAAACTAGAGGTGGTGGTCCTCAATTATGAAAGGTGTGTTCCAAGAGGGATGTAGATGCTGAATGCTGCATCAATGCAAATAATTCAAGGAGGAAAAAAATCATCAACCAATTTTTCAAAGTGCAAAGCACAGATGCAATAACATCTTATAAATGTATAAGACCCATGATCAAAGGAATAACCTATTTTGGAAAGGTAACGAAATCTCATCATCAAACCCAACAAGTTGTTTCTTGATACATTCTTGGGGAAATAGAAAAAGCACATAAAGAGAATGAACAAAATTGTCTGAATTGAAACTTTTGAATTGAATTCCAAGTGCAAGTTCCATTGTTCAAATGGATGTACTCCCACTAAAATTTGTCACCTGTATTGCATCTCCTTGATCTTAGGTCAGTTTTGTTGGGATTATTGCATTGGATCCAACTTTTGGAAGTTTTTCCTTATTAGAACTGATTTCAAATTGTTTAGACTCTTTAGATTGGAATGGATTTTTTGGGTGTTCAGAGTGTAGACACAATAGATAGATGTACAACATCTTATGTATTGGTAGGGCCACCATGTTTGTGATGCCTTGTTAGCCTTGCCTACCAAGGCACACACAGATAGTGTTGTGTTTAGATTCATTATAGAGTATAGTAGCTTAAAGGATTTTGGCCCCTACTAGGTAATAATAATAGGTTTAAAAAAAAAAAATTATATGAGGGTTTTTGAAAGTTGATATTTTGGCTTGTGTTGAAACTTGAGATTAGTTATTATTAGAGTTATAATAATATCTTGAAGGATTTTTTTTTAAAAGTTTCTTTTAGATGATTTTTTTTTTTTTGAAGATTATAATTTTTGCATGGTGAAATATTTGAGTTTTCATAATTCTTCTTTTGCCTTAAGATATATATATATTTTTAATGTAAATGGCAAGGCCACAGTGTGACAACACACCCCTTGTTTGACCATTATTGTACTTAGGCCATCTCCACCCCACAACTGCAAAACACCCCTTTCCATTAAATCTTGCATCACGATAGAGTAACTCCAGCTGTGCTCCTGTATTGATGTCGATTTTGCAGTGGTCATTTTAACCCCCTTTAAAAGCTTTTTTTCTACTATGGATTTGGACAGTGACTATTACTCGTCCAGATATAAATGGTCTTTGACTGTTTAAAGGGACTGTTATGACGTTCGTGGGTGAGGACAGTGATCATTAAACACTATTCTATTTTCAAATAAAGGAGTTCGTTTTAGAGTTTTTTGGGGGTGGAGATGCTCTATAAGCTCTCAACTCGAAAGCTTATTCATGCTTTGCATCAAATTCAAGTCACTTGGAATTCTCTAATATTAGGTTTTCAAAGCCCCTCCTACTAAGAGGGTTTTCAAACCTTGATGTGTGCTCTCCCACCGGGCCTAACTTGGGGGTACTACTAATTGCTTGTCAATTTGGTGTATAGTTATGCTCCACAAAACAAAACCCCCCCCCCCCCCCC
>Ga0209208_10010190_pt1 | contig 12238 bp, 12 predicted proteins | sample S1TSphfallax_3_FD_187694 | JGI IMG/M metagenome (GOLD analysis project Ga0209208, IMG submission 187694) | Host-associated microbial communities from peat moss isolated from Minnesota, USA - S1T2_Fd - Sphagnum fallax MG (SPAdes) (version 2) | ecosystem: Host-associated > Plants > Peat moss >...
ATTTAAATAATATTAATTATTAAAATATAAAATAAAATAAATATAAAACATGATTTTATTTATAATATAAAATTCAGTAAATAAATAAATAAATAAATAAATATATTAAAAAAACTTTGTATAAAAAGCCGTCAGAACTGAAAGTGTGGTAAGTAATGGTGCCAATTATTGTGTCCCCATATTTTCCGCCATGCGGTGCCGCTGGAACACGCCGAAAGCCACGGCCTCTCAGCGCCCACCCGGCCAACAAGCAAAGCCGCCACCCAACTAACGTCAGAGGGTCAGTGTTTTTTTTTATGGCGACCATCCATAGCAAGATGCAGAAAATCTGGCGATCGTCTTAATGAAGATTTAGTCAAATCTGGCTATAAACCAAATATGAAGCACAAATCTTTTAATCATCATCCTTCTATATAATTGGCTACACACTGGAAAACGAAATATACCTATCTGGCGATTTTTAAAATTTTTAAATTTTTATTTGACTCTTACTTCTGGCGATTTGAAAACCCTTCAAAAACATTTTCATTTTCGAATTTTTTGGTTTTTAGTTTCTCTTTTTGGCGAGATTTCGCCAGTGAAAAAAACAGGCCTGCAGTTGGTGGTGAGAGGTGAAAGGCAGGAACACTGTGAAAGGCAACGAGAAGACGCAGGCGAGCCGGGAGCGCACTTGTGAACTCGTATCCACATGTCGTGTCTGTCCGACGCAAAGGGGAAAGAAAGACAAAGGCAAAAATCAAATCGCAAATTTCTCCTCAACGTGCCGCGAGAGACAAGCAAGAGGAGATAGATAGAGAAAAAGAGCATCATTCTATTGTTCCTCTTCTCCGCTTGATGAAATCAACCGGAGGAGGAATTTTTCTCGTTTCTTTCGGCGCATTTCTTGCCTCTGCAAGCAAGCAAGCAAAAATGTAGTGAATTTTTCTTCTTCTTCTTCTTCGTCGTCGTCGTCAAATTCACCGCACTGCTGCTGCTGCTGTTGGTACTGCTCAAGTCGGAAGGGCAATCAATGTTGTGCTGAGAAGAAGTATTAAGAAGAAGAAGAACGTCTATTAAGAGTGTTAATGAACCAGGAAAATGAAGAAATTGCTAAGTTTCGCATTGGAATTCTTCTCTTCACCGCACCGGAGTTCAACGCTTGGCCTGTGGGAAAGGAGCGCTACAGAAGTAAGCCAAAGATAGATGACGTTTCATCGTCTATCTGCGTTCATTTGGAAGTGGAGCTCTGGTTTTTTGGAAATGCTCTGACACTGATATAAGTGTGCTGGGGGCAAAGATTCAGGGATAATGTTGTTGCTAGCCTTCTCCGCGGTGGATAATACCGGAGGAATTGCGGCTGATTTTCTTCTGTGTGTGTGCTCCTGTTGCCAAAGAAGCTCCAGGTGCTTGAATATGTAGAGGTGTGCGTGCGTGCGTTCCTTCCTTTTGTTTGGGCAGACTTCGTTGCTTCTCTCATTTGCAATAGACAGTCCTGTCGAGATTGCGGCCGATTTGCATCTGCATATTGTGCATCTTGGACTGTCGAGATTCCGGTCGATTTGCACCTGCGTATCGTGCATCTTTTGTTGCGCAGGAAGAGGCCACACTCTGAATGAATCTATAGACGATGCGATGCGATGCGATGCGATGGTCTTTGTTCTCCTCCTTTCTGGTGAGGATGACTCTTTGAAGCGTTACGCTGCAAATGCGGGACAACGGCCAGAGAAGAAGATTCGTCATAGCGAAATCACTGCTGTCCATCCTTTTGTGTCAGTAAGTACTATGTGAAGGCTCTTTGTATTGCGAGATCAGGGCATGAAGTAGAGAATCGCACTGGAGATTGTTTCATCTCTAGGTCGTCTTCTTCTTACCGTCTTACCAGGATCATCATGGATTGCCTCCGTTGAGCACAAATGAACACAGATTTGCCCGCCGTTGAGAACTGGTTCCGACGCCAAAATGTATCGCGGACGTCGTGTCTGTTTGTAGCAGCACTTTGAAGGCGCTATGTAGCAGAGGCTTGTCAGTAAGGCAATTGTAGCAGGCTCATCAACAACAACAGAAGCCCGAGGAGCATTCAAGGAGCATATAGGAAAACGTGTCAAGGGTTTTCACAAAGGAACTTTCTAGGTTAATCAGCCAGGGGCAAGCAGTATGGGCACGGGACCAGAGAAAAGCGGAGTGATCGTGAGCGAGATCATGAAAGACAAGCTCTATTTCGCTCCTCTGAATCGTCCTGAAGACTCTGCCATAGTACATCGTCTCCCTAAACCAGCCTCGGGTTTCAACATCGATAATGAACTGGTAAATGCTTCTTTCACAATCATGTTTTTGCATTCTGAATTTTGTCTAAGAATCATGGCAGAGGTTTGTGCAATCTTGGATTGAGGAGAAGATGATCTCTTGAGGATGCCCAATGCTACTTAGAGAACAGTATTCTTCTTCAGCCTCTTAAGGCTTGGGAAGGGAATTTTGCAATGTCTCCTATGATCAATATCCTCCTTTTGTGTAGGCAAATTGTCTTAAAGCTGGCAACTTTTCAGCCTCCTTTATTTCAGTTATCCTTGTCATGAGTGGAGACCCAATTGTCAGGAGAGAGCTGGCAATTGCCATGCTTGGCATTCATGAGAGCCTGCTCTTGTTGCAATCCACAGAAGAAGTTTTGTAGTCATGTGCTCTTGCATCCATGATTGATCTTTCTTTTATGTATTTTGACTCCGCTACTCATCTACTTCAGCATTTCAGGACTATATCTATTTTGTACAGCAGGATCAATTGTGTAACCTCATGTCCTGCAATAGTTTTGTCAATAGAATGTCATCTGATAGAGCCAGAAAGTAAGGATTGCAGTATCCAAAAGAGGACCAGTGTGATCCTCTTATGTGATTTTTCTTAGAAACCTGCATCTCTAGAGCCTTTGCTTCCGCAGGGGTGTTCAACAGTGCTGTTTGCTGCAATTATTATTAACTTTGTGAGGTGGTCATTCCAAGCAGGTGTATGAACCTTTTTTTGCAGACTTTGGACCATTGAACCTTGCCTGCACGTATCGATTCTGTTGGAAACTTCACGGACTTCTTAAGGTAAGTTTTCTCGAAGATCTTTCACTGTTTTCTATGTTACAATTATGTCAACATCAGCCTTAGCTTATCAAGGCACACTCATTAATGCAAAGGGAACCTCTGAAGCTTAAAATGCAGATCAAAACTACATAACTCTGTCAGGGAAGCTACTGTGGATATCTTGTAGCAACTATGAAGTTAGTGGAATCTGAAATTACAACTTAATATTTTCATCACCTGAGATGAAGTGGGTCCTGACTTGTTTCAATGGGGTCAGGAAGCAGATGAGCAGAACCAATGTGTATTCTTCTGGTGCAGTGCTGAGCCAAAGAAAAAATCAAATGCTGCAGTTCTGGTATGTGATGCCTCTAGCTCGGTGTCTCTTCATAAACTCCCCCAAAATCCTTTCTACATCCTCAAATAGCTTCGAGTTCTTATGCCCTCTCCTACATGATATGTCCATGTTTTATGTGTTAGAAATGGGACTATATCTGTAGAGAGCAAAGGTATGGATTGAGAAGGTCATGGAAGACAATTTAGGTATGTGGTGCATAAGCTTTTATTTGTTGCAGGTTGGAGCTTACCTGGTGCTATTTGGTGGAGTTGAGGCTGAAGCAGCATATCAAACATTGTCTAGGTTCCAGCCATTTATGCCATTTCGGGATCCCACTTGTGGGATTTCCACATACCACCTTAGTGTATATGACTGCATCCAGGTATGATGTTTTCCTTGCAACTTGCTTTAATGTGCATCTATGCTGGTGCCAGTAGTGGGCAAATGAGGCACATGCCCACTTATTCAAAGGTTGAGGCCAAAGGAGGGGTTTATAGTGTGGATTCCTGTACTGGAGCTTGAAGGTCCTGAACCTGAATTGCTCACATGTGTGGGGGCAGTTGTCACATTATTGTACTGACCTACTATACCTGAATCCTTATACAAATTATGCTGCTGCTTTTTGTGTGGTCAGGCAATATCCAAAGCTCAGAAGCTAGATTGGATTGACTTCAACAATTTCCGTCTTGATGAGTATGAGTATTTTGAACAGGTTATTACCTTGTACTTTGAAAACACACGCATCATTGTGTTTTTTTCTTAGGGTGAAAGTCACAGGTCCACCAGTTCATGACTGACAGTTTTGGTAATGCTGATTTCCACAAGAAGGGTCTGAGTAGCTTACATTGCAATACTTTACCTAGTGCCAGGATCAGAGTTCTTTTGAAGCACCATCAATAATACTTGAGACTGATGGACACTCCTGTGAGCCCTTGTGCAAATGGTTTGCAAATGGACAATCAATCAATCAATTGGATGCCTGGCAGGTAAAAAATGGAGACTTGAATTGGATGGTTCCTGGTAAGCTTGTGGCTTTTAGTGGACCATCCGCAAGACGCTTGGAGGTTCTTGTTCAAAACTAAACCTGTATGTCCATGCCTGTCATTTCAAGCATTGAAAAACTGTGAAAACTTGTCTGGCTTGCTCTGTAAAGCACTGATGTCAGTTTCATTGTAATTTGTGCTGCCAGTGTCATTCTTCCTAATTAATGTCCCTGTATTATTTCTGTCATGGTGCATACTACAGCCTGAACCTGCTCACATATGGTTTTTGCAGATCTATGGGTACAGGACCTTGGTACCAGAAGATTATGTGGAGTATTTTCAGCGGGTTTGTTTTCCTTTCCCTTTTGATGTGGCTGTGGATGTGTTAATCACCTGAGCTATTCTCCTGAGTAGTCTCAGGTCTTGGTGTGGACAAAGTATTTCTTGCTGCATTTTTTACTCTTTAATCTTGGTGTGGATTTCACATTGTCCAGTGTTCTTTTTAATGGGTGAGATCTCAGTAAGGTAAAGTTGTTCTTTTTATTGGTTTTTGTGGCAGGTAGGAGTTAGTGGCATCATAAGGCTAAATAGAAGAGTGTATGAGAGACGGCGCTTCACGGATCATGGTCTTTCCCACTATGATTTATATTTTCCTGATGGCAGGTCTGTGTTCACTTGCCTAGGGGTTTTCTAGGCCCAGAAAGCAGGTGTATAGTGATGCCCTGATCTGATACTATTACCTGAAAACTATCTAAAATGCTTTAGCTCATGGAATCCACTATAAAATCTGGAAACTCTGCTAGGTATGCAGTGGGCAATCTTGTGAGAAAAAGTGGGGAAAAGAATGCATGTTTGAGCAGAGATATTTATGTTCTGCTCTTAGCAACCTGTAGGCCAATTCTTTATATTAGCCTTTAATGCCTCTTACTGAACTTTCTTTCCTTTAACTATCTGTATGGGCATGAAGTGTTAAGTGTCTTGTGAATGTGGATTTAATCAGACTTGAGTATTGGAGTCCCACATTTAGATTATGTCGAACAACTTGGTCTCTTCCAGTTGCTTCTCCTATGTAGCCTTAAAATGTGTTAGGAACAAGTATGTAGCCTTAAAACTGTTCTCTCCAATTAGTTGACCTTGAGAGGATTGGATTCCATTTGTTGGGATTTGGCACACAAATTGTCATTGATGGATCTCCATACACTGTATCCATGTTTGCAATTTGTGCTCTTGCAACTAGGATTTTTCCCAAATTGGTCCAGACTGGTATGCTGGTGTTATTTAAAGCGATTTTTCCAGACCCAGATTTCAACAATTAGTGTGATCGAGTCTTGGAGGAGGGTTTGGAAAGTCAGGGATAGTGACATTAGTGTTCTACAGGTCTTTGACCTCCAATCCTGTAATCAACTCTCTTGACCTTTTATCTCAATTGGCACTAGAGTGTAATTCTAATTAATGATGCTTGTCTTTTTGCTTGCTTGTGCAGCTGCCCACCTGAGCGAATTGTCAAGCGATTCCTTGAGATTGTAGAGGGTACCTCTGGAGCATTAGCAGTGCACTGTAAAGTAAGCTGTTTCTTGGTCATGGAAGTCATCATACTTAAGTACTCCACAGTTTTGTCTTCTTGGGTTAGCATCCTGTTTGTAGAAACTTGTGATTGGTTAGTCAGATCTGTTGGACATCATCAAGGTTGTTATTAATGAATGCCTTCAAAATTGTTCAATTGTTCTGGCAATTGTTGACATGATTGTATATGACTGCAAGCTTCCCATTTTGGCCCTTCTCCATGTATTTCACCAGAGGAATCCCTTTTTTCTGTTGCTGTTTGGGTGAGTTGTTAATAAAATCAGACAAGGGCAATTAGTGGGGTTGAATGCAGCAGATGAAGACTTTTTGGGTATGTGCAGGCAGGTTTGGGCCGGACTGGTGTGCTGATTGGCTGCTACATCATGAAGCACTACAAGTTTACATGCAATGAGGTGCAACTCACTTGTCTATGTCCTCATTTGTCTTCTGTCTTATTTGATCATTGAATGCTAAGATTCTCACTTCATTCCTAAATCTGTTCTCTCTTTGTCACTACCTGTGCATGTGCTGCATCCTTGCTAGTGGGATAGTACTGTTGAAACTGTGTACTGATGATGTATTTAATTGCAGGGACTCAATTACATTAAGCATGAAGCAGCAATACTGAAACATGTTTTTGACTTTGTTTGGGGATCACATCTTGGGCATAGGCATTGGGTTATCTGCGGATTGTGAGGCCTGGCAGTGTGATTGGGCCCCAACAGCATTTTTTGCGAGATATTCAAGTTCGCATGTGGAAAGCAGTAAGGATGCCACTGTTATCCTCAGCCTTATTCAAGCTTGAGAAGATCGGAATCCATTTGAGCTTCTCTATCCTTGGGATCTCTATTCAGTAACTCTTAGCATGGTCCAGAATTTAGCTGGTGACAGTAACACTTCTGTCTGCCATAAACACCTGAAATTCTGCTTGCCAGCATCTGTCTTAGTTGGCTGAACTAAGCCAAGATAACTTTGTGCTTGATCTAAGCTCCCCTGGGACATTTATGGAGCTTATAAAAGCCATGTTAGGATGGACTGTGGTTACCACTGGCTGCTGCAGGCTGGTTTGTGATGGATGATGAAATCTATAATGTATTTTTGTGTTCTGTGTAGCTCTTTCTCTCTACCTCATTTTTTGTGGACTCTCACAGAAAATCACACCTGGTTATCTACTCTTCAATTGAAAGCTGAATTTGGAAGGGTTCTTTTGTGCAGGGTGATGCAATGCGGAATCAGAAGGTAGTAAGAAACATGAACAGCTGTCAAGTTTTTCCGAAGTCAGTGCAAGACACTGTTGTTTCCATATTGCCAAATCAGCCTGGAAGTGTGACTGGGGTACCATCTCCATCTTCAACACCAAATGCTGGAGGAGCTGCTTGGACACAGGGAAACAATAATCTTTTAGCATCCAAAAAGTACACTGCAAATCCTGTTCTTGGAAGAGACAATGCTCAAGACAGGGTGAGTGATGACAGAAAACTTCTCTGGCCAGTCTTCTTATGAGAGAATTCCTCACAGAAGGCAGCTTCTGGTACTGGATATATCTAACAATAAGCATACTGCTACTTTGAACAAGGGCACCATTGCAGACAGCTAAAATATGATGATCCAAGCCAAGGGGCTGAAAAGTTATGAGCAAAATGGAACCAGATAAGGAGATAACCATATTTGACATAATTTGGATTTGTGGTCATTTGGGGAGATTTAACAAGGCTTACACCACAAAGGAGAACTCTTTCAGGGGAAGAGTCTGTAGTTGATTCAAACAATTGTTATCACAATACATGCTACTCAACAACCATGCATGCCAGTTTCCAATAATTGCATCTCCGTAGTTAGTTCTGTCAAGCATGTGCTCAGATTGAAGTAGGGAGAGAACTGATCCATGATGGAGCCCTGGTCTCACTACCCTGTTTACAAGTGGCAGGAAATCCATGGGACCAGTGGTTTTGGTCAGAATTGGAAGGGTGGAGTAGCTAGGCTCCAAGACCACACCACTCCAAGGTCACCTCCACAACAGTTGAAGATATCAGCTTTGAGGGATGAAACATCTGAGGTGCTACATCCTTGCTCTTACATGAGATGATTAGTATTAAATTGTTCCAGTTGTTTGGTGGTGCATGATCCTTGTAGTTGGTGCCATTTTTGGAGGTTTCCTGTCCTTCAGAGAAAAAACTGGGCAGTTTCGCAAGAGGGTCTGAAAGCTTTTCCTTTGACTCCAAGACCATTCATTCAGCCCGCATACAGAACAACATAACCTCTCAGTACATATGACATTTGGATACAAAGTTGGCTAAGCACCATATGTTACGATCACTTTGATCTTCAGCAGCAACATTGTCAGGTTGGATCCCCAGATTTGCAACTTAGTCTTTGTACTATGTTAGCCTGTCGTAGTTTGCTTATGTGAAATGTGTTTTGGGATTGCTTGCCAGGATGAAGGACCTGGGAGCATCAGAGCAGGAGAATCGAGGCTTTTCTTTGTGCCTACCCCTGCACAGGATCGTTTCTCACAGTTGGGGGGACAAAGGGCTGGAAAAGCAGTGAATATTGAAACTTCACTTGGGGGCCTATCCATCAACTCCACTTGTCAACCTTCTTCTTCCTACCTCTCCACCAAGAGCATTTTCCACTCTTCTCCCTACAACAGCAGGCTTCCATTGAACAACAGTATCAGGCGCCTATCTTCATATCGCATCACATCAGTTCATAGTCCAGGCATCTTGCGCAATGCCACAGGTGCTGTATCCAAGGTGCCTGCAGGTGGAGGTGTGATTGTTCAGAGGTTACTCAATGCAGCAGGGCAACCCAGGAAAGTGGTGATGCCTGTTGGCCAGGAGCGAGCAGCACCACCTAGTCAACCTCTTACAAAGAGAAGAGAGAACTCACTATCCCACAACCTGACACCTGCAAGCAAAAGCCTGCAGTACGGAAGCTAGCATTGATATGCTGAAAAGTCTTCACTTTTCAATTATACTTTGGAGGAAGTAGAGGCTTTTGAGGTGTGTCCTCCCACATTGCTTTGCCAGGCCTTGCAGCCGTGTATGATGGCTGGATACCATCATTTTTGAGGTTGTGAGTTTCTGATGTGGTGCTACATTGGACAGCTGTAATCCCAGCAACCCACCTCCAAAGGTTTTTCTGTTGCAATTAATCCAATTCTAACAAATTCGTCACCACTCCTGTACAGCTGATGATGTAAGTTCTCTTTCTGGACAAAGCTCACATGGATTTGACATCTTTGTACATGTATTTGAACTTTACCAAGGAAGAGGTGTAATAAAGTGGGGCCAATTCCCTCAATAGCATATTATTTCCTTCAGCCCTGATTTTCACAAGCTGATGAAAGTCTTTTCTCTCTCTCTCTCTCTCTCTCTCTCTATTTCTCAGTCTGTCTTCTCTCAAGCAGCCTTGTGAGTTATCTCAGACTATCTCCCTCAACAAGAGGATTTTCAGTCAGGAAAATCTGCCACATTCAAGAGAATTTCTTGTAGTTTGCTGTCTGAAGTGCTGAGAACTGCCAGAGGAATTGTAGGTATTCAATGAGAATCATTAAAACCTACATGAATCTCTGGATATTGCTTACATGTATTGCCAGGTATTTATTGCAGAACATTACTTCTGTTTCAGGGGTTTTATCCCCCAAGGGGCGTCTCTAGAGCCTGATCTTTTGGTGTTACAAAATCAACTCATTTGCAACTGGAGGACAATTTGTGTGAGTTTGATAGTCTTGATAGTGTGGGTGCTGATTTATAAACACATGACACCGTTCCAAGTAGACAGTATCATTTCCATAAGAAAATCTGGTTGTCTATATTTGTTGGTTCTCTCCTTCAGGCAATGATCCTTGCTACAAAATGGGTGCATTCTTTTCAACTTTTTCCCTATCTCCTTAGCTTGCAAAGGGGTGTATTTGATTTTACATTTGTGCCTCTTGTGTGGATCCATGTGAGAAGTACAATGGGACACAATGTGCTTGTGGGCACCCACACCAAATAGTTGAAATGTTGTTCACACTAAATTAGGTTCCAATCACAAACCAATCTTACTGAAAAAAAAGAAAAAACTATTCTACACTTAAAAACCTAATAGTCTCAATGTTCCTGTAGGGTCTATGTGCCCAATTGGAGAGTATTTCATCAAATTTTTTTTTATTGTACTTGAATCATGATATGGAATGTTTTAACTATCAATGATATCCCAAATTTCTTCTTTAAAGAAGTGTGAGGTACTTGTCAAGAATCATGGTGATAAGTATAAGATAAATTGGGTTCAAATCAATGACTTCCTTCAAGATCTAGGGAAATCTTTGGGGGGAAGAAGATGGATTTTCAAATGTTTTCCTTTTGTCTACTTAAAATTGTCAAACCAAAGATATGAAAAAATGTTTTTTAATTTCAAAAGTCATGTTTCCTTTATCAAATGTCCACCAAATGTTTTGAAACTTGTTACAAGTTTTAAGAAACTTCATGCAAGAAGGTGCATAGTGTTCAATGATTCAAATTTGTTTTTACATGCATTTTATTGAATTTTGATTTTCAAACGTCCTTAATGATTAAAGTAATTTACAATTTGTGATTGTAGTTGAGAAAAAATGGTTCAAAGCAGAGTACATTTGATCATAATGTAAACTTTGATGCAAAATTTTTAAATGTTTATTATATGAATCGTATAATTTGGGGTAGAAGTCTATTTTGTTTACATTGTGTCACATTGTGACACAAAGCATATTGATAGGCACAAAGTTAAATTTTTTTAAATTTATGATTTGGATATTGTAAAGGGCAATGTTAAAATACGTGTGCATAATTTTGACACTAGACAATTTAATTTTCATATGCTATGAACTTTTGAAAATATGGTGTTGTTTTTCACATTCAAAAGTTCATAGCAATTTTTTTCAATGTAATTTTGTTTTACATTATTTTCATTGATATATTTGGGTGAAAGCACATTATGGTGACCCCTTTTGGGCCATTTTTGGGTTTAGTATTATAATACATATAGTATAATTGTTTCATAAACTTTGGTACATTTAATTTTGGGTATCAATTTTGGTTTTTGGGCTTTAAATTATTATTTTTACAAAAATAATGTTATGTATTATCATTTAAATAATAATAAAAAATTTCATGTTATTTATATTGAAGGATTAATGGATATATTTATAATATAGATTGGTATAATAAGGTGATTGTTTTGTTTTGATTACAATAATTTAAGATTTCATTAGTCGCTAAAATAATTAATTTTAATGAAATTAAAAATATGGCCCATCTAGCTATGCTTGTCATCTTCCATGTGAATATGATTATTTATCATAATTTCAATTTATCACACATTCATTGCATCTTTGTTGAAGAAACTCATTTTTTGAAATATTTTTTGTCAAATTAGTCACATGGTATCTAAACATGGTTCAAACTACGTGAAATGACGTGGTTCAAAATACCTTTACCTTTCATAAAAATAAAAAATCATTTAAATTGTTGTTGAAATGTGTTTGCATTTTTGAATATATAGGTACATTACATTTATTCCATAAATCTAGTCCATTCTCCCACTTTATAAAATAAAATGAAATAACTTTTTCCTAATACCTACCTAAATTATATCTAACATAATATATAAAAATAATGTGAAAATCAAACATCACATCCTTGTAAAGTAGTATAATGTGACACACCCCAAAGGAGGTCACCATGGTATGCTCTCACCCATTTTCACCCTAAAACCATCCATGAACAAATACAAGATCCATCATTCAATCAAATCAAAATCCATTAATTTGATTGTTGCAAGTGTTACACTTTTTATGGTTCAACTTCAAAAGTTTCTAACTCTTGGGATTTCATAAATTTTTTATAACAACAAATTAGCCCATGTAGATATTAAAGTCAATAATTTGAAAATGAGTCCATATTAACAAATCTTAAGATATATAATAATATATATAGCAATTGCAATTGCACCCAACACACACATACAGCAACAAACAACAAGAAGAAAAGAAAAAGAAAACTACCTCAATGACACCAAAATTAATTCACCCTACCATTCAACCCAAAGGGATCGTGATACAATGTAACTCATAAGAATATGGGACTTGAGCACCAAGTTTCCCTTATACAATGGGTTTGTTCTAGTTGAAGCCTAGCAATAGATGGGTAGATGCCACATGCACATCTGAAAATTAATCATGTATATGCACCAGGTAGTTGCAATATTATAATGTTACATGTCTTTATGAATATGCATGTATAGAACTTTGCTCAAGTACAAGAGATTGAGTTTTGACACTGGAACAATGATTTCAGCCT
>Ga0209208_10010191_pt1 | contig 12237 bp, 8 predicted proteins | sample S1TSphfallax_3_FD_187694 | JGI IMG/M metagenome (GOLD analysis project Ga0209208, IMG submission 187694) | Host-associated microbial communities from peat moss isolated from Minnesota, USA - S1T2_Fd - Sphagnum fallax MG (SPAdes) (version 2) | ecosystem: Host-associated > Plants > Peat moss >...
CTACGCTTCAAGACCTTTCCAATGACACCAAGAACACCCCAATGCGAGGTGTTTTGGGTCCTGCTGTCGAGCTCTAAACATTCGAGAGTCCCGGAGGACTCCAAATCCCCAACTTTTCCAAGTGTTGGGCTTCACCCCCACACTTGGCCAAGTTAGGGTTGCGACAAAACATTTATGATCAGGGGGATGGTATTTAGACTTACTAATGACTCAAGTCTTGGAGGAGGAGAAGGAATTGTATGAATATTGTAAACATGAGGAAGAAAACTCAACCAAAGGGACACCACGTCGAAAGGTGGATGTAGATGTAGTGGAAGAGATATGACGAGCATTGAAGAACATTCTTGTCAACTTGATTTTGATCACAAACAAAGGGAAGAAACAATTGAAACCACACCCATATGCACAACGAAATGCATCGAACTTCATTGCATTTGTCATTGCAAACGAAACCCAATCGGACTATCTTGTAACATGAAGAATTTTACAAGCGCAAATGGAAAGATCATGCAAAGAACCCAAACACAATGAAGAGGTCACATTGAAACAAACACAAGGTATATCAAAGAAATAGAAACACATGGCAGGGTACTCCGTTGTGACAAATATGAATAAAGTGGTAGAGAATAAAAATGTGCTTATAATCCCATAGTTGTGATTGGTGACGCACTCCCAACTTTTTGAAAGACTCAAATGTGAGTCAAAGTAGAAAACAACGGAAAAAGGAGGAGTCAGGGCATGTTCCCTAACTCACAACACTTTGAAGGGTAAAGGGGCGTGCTGGAGCTCAAAGATGGGACTAGGAAGAGTTGACAAGCTTCAGTCATTCACACGGGCTTGCATAAAACCCACACAAGGTGGTTAGTGCGTAGTTGGAACACTTTTGGTGTTAGGACGAGCCACAGGCAACACGGACACACAAGACTCACCACAGCCCGGACTTGGGGGAAGCCACCACCTTCCCCCTTATAGTATACTCTACACCTCTCCATGGGGCCCACATCCAAATGGCTTTTTGTCCCGGGACTCCCGACTGAGAGTCCCGAAATCGCCCAAGTTGGGACTCCCACAACTTTGGAGCCCCATAACTTTGTGAAAAGACCTTGGATTGAGATGCAGTCTAAAGCAAAGTTGTAGCCCTCATTGAGAGCTTTTCAACAGTATGTCGCACGCCCTCTCTAGACAAGTAAATCAGGTCGATTCTTGACTTTTTCTTGTAAGGAGTCAAATTGGCAATTTGACTCCCGACCTTTCTTTCGGCCATAACTTGTGTTTTAGATGTCCAAATGAGAAATGCGATCCCATTTTAGACATTTAAGTTCCAAGAGCTTTCCAATGATATAAAAAACATCACAAGATACTGAATTTTGACCCTTCAAATTACTTTCTGAAATTTTGGGAGTCCACTAGGACTCCATCTCCCAAAGTGGGAGTGTGAGGGTTCATTCCCTCACACTTTCCTACACTCCTAGGATTGTGTGATGTGACTCCTGGGCTTTCTTTTGGCCCACACCTTTGCAACTCCTTTGCCTTGGTCGCAAGCCCAAAGCTAGGGTTGCGACACTTCAAACCTTATAAGTGTAAGATTAATTCAAAACAACTTAACAATTAAATGAACATGGGGATAGGGTGATAATGGCAACATGAGTTTCATAATGAATGAAACATTTATTTAGATTATGGATAAGCTCAATGAAAAGCTGCAATTACATGTGAAGTCCTAGGCTATGCCACAATGATAGTTCACAACTACAAAAAATTTAAGATGCGTCGAATGGTGTGAACTAGGTAGTTTGCCTTGCTATTAGGAGGGAGTCGACGAATCGAACTACACAACCAACGATAGTGTCCAACGCCAGGAATTGAAGACCATGCGAAGATGGAGGTGTCTTTAGTCTTGTAACAACTTTCACAAACGGTTTCAGGTTCATCACAAAAATGGGGTCGACTTGCAACAAAATCACCAAGGTGCGAGAATTGGAGAAATGCGATAGTACCAAGTTTGAGGGGGATCAACTTCAAGACAAGCATGCACCTTTCGCGGGTTGGGGTCTTCATCATGAGGATGTTACGTTAACGCCAAATCTAAAGATGACTCCGGAGTCGGTTCTACATTCACTTGTGTAGTTTAAGGCTCGTAAGAGGTGGCCATACGTGTGAGGCACCTTTTGTCCCTTTACTTCCGGTTCTACAAGGTGACTATGCTTGAAAGCATAAATTCTACCGGTGAAAGACGAATGCGAGTGTACTTCTAGATGTTGGATTGCGTTTGTAGTTGAAATTAAGTACTTTACTTCCCATGCATCATTCACAACTTAAATTTGATAGATATATATTTTTAGATTCACACATTCCAAATCCTAGAACCTTGTATTAAATTGTCATCTTTTTAAACAAACTTTTATGGACTCAACACCTTCTTAAACTTGGCTAGAACCAATAATCGTTTGAAATATTGTTTTTAACACATAGGTTGTCCAAATCCAGCTTGCCTTAGCTCTCTGGAAAGCTAAGTACTAGGCGCACCTTCCTACCAAATCTCAAGATCTGCAGCCAAATAACTAGGAAGTTATGTTACAAAACTCAAGAGGGTTTTGCAAAGGCAGTCGGTCCAACTTGACTGTAGACCACTAGTCACTTGAAGAATTGTTTCTAACACATAGATTGTTCAAATCCGGCTTGCCTTAGCTCTCTAAAAAGTTAACTACTAGGTGCACCTTCCTACCAAATCTCAAGATCTGCAGCCAAATAACTAGGAAGTTATGCTACAAAACCCAAAAGGGTTTTGCAAATGTAGTCGGTCCAACTTGATTGCAGACCACTAGTCACTTGGAGAATTGTTTCTAACACACAGATTGTTCAAATCCGGCTTGCCTTAGCTCTTTGGAAAGTTAACTACTAGGCGCACCTTGCTACCAAATTTCAAGATCTTTAGCTAAATAACTAGGAAGTTATGCTACAAAACCCGAGAGGGTTTATGAGCTTTCTCTAGGGTTCCAACCTTCCAATACTATCTCTACTCACCTCCATTCTTTCAAAATTATTACAAGATTTCCATTATAGTCTTTTTCCTCCTCCCAACTACCAAGGCTGATCATCCTTTTCCTTCTCAAGAAGCTTGTAAGAACTAGAATTTCTCAAAATTGAATTAGAAGTTATCTTCGGTCGGAAAAGAGAGGAAACCCCCCATCATCTGAGTTTGCCTTTTAAAGAGAAGGAGAAGCAAGGTGAAGGTAGACCCAAAGCTTGGTGGCTAATGGAAGGAGAAGGAGAATGTTCTTTGCTTGGTGGTGAATGAAAGGAGAAGGAGAAGGTTCTTTGCTTGGTGGTGAATGAAAAGAGAAGGAGAAGGTTCTTTGCTTGGTGGTCAATGGAAGGAGAAGGAGAAGGTTCTTTTGCTTGGTGGCCAATGGAAGGAGAAGGAGAAGGTTCCTTTCTACCTATTCCCACTTTCCCCCCCAAACAACTTTACTTAAACCTTCATTTTTTATCCTTTGACATTAAGGTTTTACTTTACCATGGTCCTAGCCCATTCTTTACCCATTCCTTCCTTTCCTTGGCCTATAAATCACAATCGCGTAACTTGATGTCACAAGTCCCCCGCACCTTCATTATCAATTTGACTTTGTTGAAGATCTTTCTTCTCTTCCTTGCAAATATGGCGTTGCACATGGTCACCTCTTACGGGCCCCAAGTCGCACAAGCGAATGAAGAACCGCCTTCAGAGTCATCTTTAGATTTGACCCTTATGCAACATCCTCGTGACAAAGAACTCAAACCTCAAGAGGTGCATGTTTATCTTGAAGTTGAACCCCCTCGAACCTGGTACTATCGTATTTCGCCAAACTCCCGCACCTTGGTGATCTTGTTATAAGGCGACCCTGCTTCCGGTGACAAACCCGAAACTGTTTGTGAAGGTTGTTATGAAACTGAAAACATTTCTATCTTCGCTTGGTCTTCAGTTCCCGGCGTTGGACACTATCGTTGGTTGCGCGACCTGATTTGTCGACTACCTCCTAATAGCAAGGCATACTACCTAGTTCGTATCATTCGACGCATTCTAGACTTTCTATAGTTATGAAGTACGGCATAGGCCAGGACTTAACATGTACCTGCAGCTCTTTGTTGAGCTTACTCATGATCTAAATAAATGTTTCAGTCCTTACAAAACTCCTGTTATCATTGGCACACTATCACATTGTCTATTCAATCATTAAGTTGATTTGAATCAATCCTACATTCCTACGGTTTGAAGATTGCTCTATCTCTATTGGACCTTTCGTTAACCCCCTACCCCTACTTCATAAATTCCCAACATCCTTGCTACTTGCTAAATATTAATACCCGACCAATGTTTTGTTGTACACCAAGAACTCTGGTGTGTGTTTTCCTTCCCCCAACCTTCTAGAGATTCCTCACCCCTACTTACGCCAGTAAGTATCTAAAACTAAGGTTTACCAACCTTTGTTGAAGAAAAGAACTAAACCAACTAATATTGTATTTTAGAAAACAAAACAACCCCCCCACACCCTGTGCGTATTCATCAACCCCTATTCTAACACAAAATTGTTAAAGCCCCCTAATAACCTCACCACACTCGCATACTCCTAACATAATTTTTAAACATTGAAATTATTAGCCATGGCCATGTTGGTATGGCTCACAATATGTGATACCATAATTTCAAGGAAAGGAAAAATGATCTTCAATCAAAATCAAATTGGCAATGAATGCGGGAAAGACTTGTGACATTGAGATGTGAGGTTGTAATTTATAGGTCAAGGAAAAGGGTAGAAATGCATAAGTAAACGCCTAACCATGGTAAAGTAAAAGTTTAAGATCAAAGGAAAAAATGAAAGTTTGAGTTAAATTTGTTGGGGGGAAAATGAAAAGAGGTGGAAAGGAGCTTCTCCTTTTCCTTCCATTGGCCACCAAGTTGGGATCTTCCTTGAGCTCCTTCCTTTTCTTTAAAAGGGCAAATTCGGATCATTTGGGGCTCTTTTTTTTGGACATAATCTTCAACTCGAATGTTGAGAAGTCTTGTTCCCACAACCTTTTCTGGGAGGAAAAAAATGTTTAATCTTGGTAAATGGTAGAAAGAAGGAGAGTAGATTGGATGTTTGGGGTAGTTTTAAAAGAATGGAAGTGAGTGGAGATAGTGTAGCGAGCTTGAAATCCTAAGAAAACTTTATAAACCTTTTTAGGTTTAATATCATAACTTATTATTGGTTTTGTTGTAGAACTTAAGATTTGATAGAAAGGTGCGCCTTGTAGTTACCTTTCTAATGAGCAAAGCAAGCCATATTTGAATAACATATGTGTTAAGAATAATATTTCAAATGATTGATGGTTTGCAACCAAGTTGAACTTCTTGCCTTTGTAAAACCTCCTTCGATTTAGTAGCGTAACTTGTTATTAGTTTAGATACAAAGCTTAAGATTTGGTAAGAAGTTTCACCTTGAAGTTAGCTTTCTAATGAACTAAAGCAAGCTAGATTTGGATAATGTACATGGTAGGAATAATATTTTAAGTGACTGGTGGTCGACAGCCAAGTTGAACATGGTGTTGAACTTTTAAAAGTTGGTTTAAATGAATCACAACTTAACATAAAATTCTAGGATTTGGCGTGTTTGAGCTTAGAAGAAAGACAACATAAGCAAAGAAAGAGAAGTTACTAGAGGAAAAAAAGGAGCATCAGAATAATTTGTAGCACCTATAAGCACAGTTGGAGATGGAACAAGAATAGGGGAAGAGTTTGGACCTAATTAGTGTGAAGAAAAAACTAGAGGATTATGAATAGATGTTGTAGTATTATACCTTGATGAGGATGAAAAACAAGAGGAAGGATTATGAACCAAAATTTGAGGAATGGTGGGAGGTTGCAAAGGAATATTTTACAAAGGAGTTGGAGAAGATTTTGGCTTAGCGTAGAGTTTATGAAATAATTTTAAGTATAAGTTGGAAGCTTATTGAGAGAATTTTCTAGATTTTATATGTGGAAATCTAACAAGTACAAAGGCATTGGGCCAGGATGAGAAGACTAAAGTAGGGCCCAATGGAACATCTCAAGAGGAGGAAGTACAAATTGAGGAATCATAGGACCTCATAAGTGGAGTAGCTTAAGAGGCAAAGGTATAGATAGAGAAACCACAAGACCTCAGAAGAAGGGGTCAAAAAGAGAATGAACCACAAAGAACTTAGGAATAAGGACAAGGGGAGATTATTCCAACAATAGAATAAGAGGTATTTAAGATATAGCCTTTGGAAATAAAACCACATATTGTGTTAGTGGAAGAAGAGGTCAAAACTGTAAATACGGAAATACCTATCAAAACTACAAAGCCAAAAGTGGGTACATAACCATTGGTTACTATATAGGTTGAAATTACAGAGACTATCGTAGAGGAGACAAATGTTTAGAACATTGTAAAATACATTCATTTCATTTTTTATCATTTTCCAAGGATTTTAGGGACAAGATCCAAAGTAGAGAAGGGGTAATGTTAAGGGGGTAGGATGATTACATGATTTGGATGAACATGACATTTAGGAGAGGGACTATTCATGGAGCATTGTAGTTTTATATTTTGAGTTCTTGTTGGTTTTGAATCATGATGATGTGGTTTGGGACTGCCCAAAAAGGGACGATCTAATGAAAATGAGGATTATTTTTAAACACATAGTTTTGGGGAAGAATGAGAGGAATTGTAGGTATTTTTTAGTAGAAAAACCACAAATTTTGTTTTGATATACCACAAATTTTATTTGTTGTTTTGATTTCATTTCAACAAAACATGGGATTTTGCTATAATTTTGATTCATGTTTTTAGTAATACAAAGAAACACATACTTCTACAATGAATTCTATGTTCATATAATTGTGTGAATTTTTTGTAATATCAAAATATGATGAAATGAATTGTAATATTTTTTTGGAGTTTTTTACAATTTATTATGAAATGCAAATTTTGGTTATATGAAATAACCATAACTTTGGTGTTTTAATGAATGGCAGTGTTAAATGTGTTGAGAATCAAGGTAGAAATAATGAATGTATGCATGTGAAGTGCAAATATGTTGTTACTATAATGTGGAATAATTATGCACAAATTAAATCTCATTTCTATTAGTGTAGTTATTTCCATTTGAAATACACCTACATAGACGTAGACATTTAAGAAACTAGCGTAGGTACGCACAAGATGGGAGGGACTAATAGGCATGAAATGTTATTGTAGCTACTCCCATTTGCAACACACCTACAGATGCGCTCCCAAGCTCCTTAATGGACTCAAATGTGAGTCCAAACTGAAAACAACGAAAAAACAAATAATTAGGGCACGCTCCCTGACTCGCAACACTTTGGGGGTAGAAGGGCATGCTGGAGCTCCGAGATGGGACTAGGTGTGAGCCATACCGACATGGCCATGGCTGGTAGTCTCAATATTTAAGAATTGTGTTAGGAATATGTGAGAGTGGTGAAGTTATTAGGGGGGTTTAACAACTTTGTGTTAGAATAGGGGTTGATGAGTGCACACAGGGTGTGGGGGGGTTGTTTTGTTTTATGAAATACGATATTAGTTGGGTTAGTTATTTTCTTCAGCAAAAAGTTGATAAACCATAGTGTTAGAACCTTACTGGCGTAGGTAGGGGTGAGCAATCTCTAGAAGGCTGGGGAAAGAAAAACAAATGCTAGAGTTCATGGTGTGCGATAAAACATTGGTCTTGTGTTAGTATTTAGCAAGTAGCAAGGATGTTGGGAATTTATGAAGTAAGGGGGGGGGGTTAGTGAAAGGCCTAATAGAGGTAGAGCAATCTTCAACCCGTAGGAACGTAGGATTGATTCAAATCAGCTTAATGATTAAACAGACGGTGTGATAGTGTGCCAATGATAATAGGAGTTTCATGAGGACTGAAATGTTTATTTAGATTTTGAGTAAGCTCAACAAGGAGTTGCAAGTACATGTCAAGTCCTGAGCTATGCCATAGTTCATAACTATAGGAAGTCTAGAATGCGTCGAATGGTACGAACTAGGTAGTCTGCTTTGCTATTAGGAGGTAGTCGATGAATCGGGCCGCACAACCAACGATAGTGTCCAACGCCGGGAACCGAAGACTAAGCAAAGATAGAATTGTCTTCGGTTTCATAACAACCTTCACAGATAGTTTCAGGTTCGTCACCGAAAGTAGGGTCGACTTGTAACAAGATCACCAAGGTGCGGGAATTTGGCGAAATACGATAGTACCAGGCGCGAGGGGGTTCAACTTCAAGACGAGCGTGCACTTCTCGAGGTTCGAGTTCTTCATCGCAAGGATGCTACGTTAGGGTCAGATCTAAAGATGACTCCGAAGGCGGTTCTTCATTCGCTTGTGCGGCTTGGGGCCTATAAAATGTGACCGTGCGCGACGCCATACTTTCAAGAAAGAGAAGAAAGATCTTCAACAAATCGAATTAACGATGAAGGTGGGGAGGACTTGTGACATCGAGTTATGTGATTGTAATTTATAGGCCAAGGAAAGGAAGAGGAGGGGTAAATAATGACCTAGGACCATGGTAAAGTAAAAATTTAAGGTCAAAGGATAAAAATTGAAGGTTTAAAGTAAAGTTACTTAAGGGGAAGTGGGAATAGGTAGCAAGGAACCTTCTTCTTTTCCTTCCATTGGCCACCAAGCAAGGAACCTTCTTCTTTTCCTTCCATTGGCCACCAAGCTTGGGGTCTACCTTCACCTTCCTTTTCCTTCTCTTTAAATGGCGAACTTAGATGGTTGGTGCGCTCTCTCTTTTCCCACATGAGATAGCTTCGAATTCAATTGGGAGAAGTACTAATTTTTACAAGCTTCTTGAGGAGGAAGATGATGATCAGCCTTGATAGTTGGGAAGAAGAAGGAGAGTAGAATGGAAATCTTGTAATAGTTTTGAAGGAATGGAGGTGAGTAGTAATAGTATTGGGAGGTTGGAACCTTAGAGAAAGCTCAAAAACCCTCTCGGGTTTTGTGGCATAACTTCTCAATTATTTAGCTATAGATCTTGAAATTTGGTAGAAAGGTGCGCCTAGTAGTTAGCTTTCTAAAGAGCTAAAGCAAGCCAGATTTGGACAATCTATGTGTTAGAAACAATTCTCCAAGTGACTGGTGGTCTGCAGTCAAGTTGGACCGACTGCCTTTGCAAAACCCCCTCGGTTTTGTAGCATAACTTCCTAGTTATTTAGCTGTAGATCTTGAAATTTGGTAGGAAGGTGCGCTTAGTAGTTAGCTTTCCAAAGAGCTAAGGCAAGCCGGATTTGGACAATTTATGTGTTAGAAAGAATTCTCCAAGTGACTGGTGGTCTACAGTCAAGTTGGATCGATTGCCTTTGCAAAACCCTCTCGGGTTTCATAACATAACTTCCCAGTTATTTAGCTGCAGATCTTGAGATTTGGTAGGAAGGTGCGCCTAATAGTTAGCTTTCCAAAGAACTAAGGCAAGCTGGATTTGGACAACCTATGTGTTAGAAACAATATTTCAAACGATGGCTGGTTGTAGCCAAGTTTAAGAAGGTGTTGAGTCCATAAAAGGTTGTTTAAAGAGATGACAATTTGATACAAGTGTGAGGAATTATTGCACACCTTCACCACTAAGATATGCACTCACAATAAAAACCCGGTTGGAAGTGGAACTACTATGTAGTGTAGTCTAACAAGTAAGGTGGTCCGAGGTGAGTAATGAAATTCACCAAAAATCTAATGCGTTGTGTCCAAATTGAAGCTATAAAACATCGTGAGGGAATTGTAATTCACCATGATGGAATATTGAGGAGCCGTATGTTGATGTTCATTTCAATGTCATGTTCGATGGTTTGAAACCTTCCATTCCGTTCGTCATAACAACTACATACAACATTTTAATCTAACATGCATTGGAGTTGGAAGCTAATATAAAAGGAGTCATATTTAAACAAATCTCATAAGTTTTTATTTTATGTTTTTGATCAAGAGTTAAGCCTCGGAACTAGGAGCCACTTGCCTAGTTTGAGGAAAAAACAAATAATTCAACCCCTCTACTTCCAACCCACGTAGCTCCTTTACAGAAAGCCCGATCAAGCTGAATTTTTGGGAGGGCCTTTTACACCTTCTAAGCTAAAACTGATTCAAATTTGACACAAATCCAACGGTGGATTTGAGACAAACAACTAATTGAACCGAAAGTCCAGAGGCCTTGTCATGGAAATCATTCCATGAACCCACTACAACCCCCTCTACTTCCAACCCGCATAGTTCCCTTACAGAAAGCCCGATCAAGCTAAATTTTTGGGAGGGCCTTGTACACCTTCTAAGCTAAAAATGATTCAAATTTGACACAAATCCAACGGTGGATTTGAGAGAAAAAACTAATTGAACCAAAAGTCCAAAGGTTTTGCCACAAGCACTTGCTGCACAAGTTCCTTCCATGCTTAATCCTTACACACACACTTCCCATGAGCACCTTTCCACACATAAGAACTAAAAAACAATCTTCCACACACTCATTCTCCTTTCTTCCTTTCTTTCTTTTTTCTTTTTCACATACCCCAAATAAGTCCTCTCTTTGGCAAGCCTCCATGACATTCCTTGAGCTTGTTCCCCTTGTCCAATGAAAGCTTCGAAATCCTTTTGCACCAATCAATGGCCTCCTCATCCTTCAAGGGCCAATGAGAATTTGAAAATGAATTGCCATCCAATTGAAATTAGGATGAGAATCCTTTGGCCCAATGAAGCACAAAAGATATTCCATCCTCCAATCAAAGAGGATGACAATCCTCATGACTAATGGGATTGGAGGATCCAACCTCCCCCTTATTTTGGATATCTTGATGAGGTCTCTTGAGCTTGATCCTTATCTTTTTCGTCCGTTGACCCTCACATCCTACTTTTTCATTCTAATTACTTCAAATAACTAATTACTAGGATAATCTATCGGTAGTAACAAGGAAGAGTCCTTGAGTTCTTACTTGACTAATTCAATGGTTGAAATAACATTTCCGTGTAACATTTAATCCTTTGATATTCCCTACCTATTTACTTTACTATGCATTAATTAACTATGTAGTACATAGTAAATTGGAATTACAATTTGCATCACAAAAAAACTCTCACATACTTTTAGATCCACCGTTGAATTTAGGGTTTGATGAATCCCTTAGATCTAGGGTGTTCGAGTTTTCATGAGGTTCCGCCGTCACTCCCACACCTTACGCCTACCCTAATTTATTAAAATAAAAAGGCCTTGACCCCTTTTGAACGTAAGTACCACCTTGTTTGTACTACCTTCTTGGTTTTTGTTGATGCAGGTGCAACTAGTCATGGTGGACGATGACGCTACGCCTTCAAATCCTCCAGTCGCACCCGTACAACAAGAAGAGTTTGAAGAAGCACCGTTCGACTTAAATGGTTCTCAATGGCCGCGCGAAGAAGAACCGCCCAAGAGAGTGGTGCACACTCGAGTCGATCGTTCGGTATGGGATCGTCGATTGTCTCCTAACCCACATGCTTTAGCAATTTATTTAGAGTTTGTTCCTGCTCGTGGAGCCGCGCCAGAAAGGTTTGAAGAGTGCTAATGCGAAGATGATGATGTCCATCTCCATTGTCGAACGTGGGTTCCCGGTGATGGCCATTATCGTTGGCTATGAGGCCCGATCAACCCACTTCCCCTAGAGCATCGAGCCGAGTACCTCGCTCGCACCATTCGCCGCATCCTAGATTTTTTACAACTGTGATCTATCCTTTAAGTCAATTATTCAGTTGTAATTCACCTGAGGCTATTCGGGCGGAAATGTTAATACTTAAGCTTGATTTTGATTGTACTTAAGAATCTGATAGAGTGAGAACTAAATAAAGATGTAATAGGACTCCATCCTAAAATCTTACAAATACATCATTAGTGCTTGAAGGTCATTCTATAGACTAACTTAACATTGTCATGGTGAAATGTTATCGTTGATTATGGGCTTGTATTCCCAATATATCAATAAATCCCATTTAATTTTACATCCCTTTTCCCTTCTCCACAACATAAAAAAAGACAATGCACTTTCAAAGGTTTACTAGGTCCTAAATTAATTAAGCGTTACATCAACTGAAATAAAGAGTACTTTGTGCCTAGAAATATCACAAAAGCTAATTCAACTATTAATAATCACTACTTGAAGGTTTATAAGCATTCAAATCATTAGTACTAAGGAAATTTAAGGAACTAAAGCTTAACTATTTGTTGAGCTATAA
>Ga0209208_10010193_pt1 | contig 12236 bp, 7 predicted proteins | sample S1TSphfallax_3_FD_187694 | JGI IMG/M metagenome (GOLD analysis project Ga0209208, IMG submission 187694) | Host-associated microbial communities from peat moss isolated from Minnesota, USA - S1T2_Fd - Sphagnum fallax MG (SPAdes) (version 2) | ecosystem: Host-associated > Plants > Peat moss >...
GGTGGAGTGCATTTCGGCCCCACCAAGGGTATGCCTTTTTCTTTTTTATAAATAACCCAAGAATCTAGAAAATGTAATAAATTTGAAATTTTTGCTATAACATGTTCATGGATTGCTATAGTAGAATATAATAACTTATGAAAGTTTGCAAAATAATCCTAGTCTAAACCAAAATCTTTTGTACATGCAGTGGGGAGAAATGTGTAGGAGCTAAATTCATATGACTTAGTTGATCTCTAGCTTTTTTGAAGATCATTGATGCAATATTTCAAACCATGGATTTTTGGATAATAGGAATCTTTGGGGACTCTGCTTTGGGGCTAATAAAAGTGAACGTTTTCAAGGATTCAAAGAAAGGATTTCCTTTGCTGATCTTTGTGGGATTATATGAAAAGATTGAACATATTTTTTCAAGACCGGGTGTTTGGTCATAGGGTTGCATTCATTCAAATGCTTGCACAAAAGGACTGTGACCATTCACCTGCGATGGTTTGCACAAGAGGGGTGTTTGATTACCGGGTGATGTTTGGTGGGGGCCATGTTTACCCTAGGCTGCAAAATGAATTTGATCCTGAAAGCAACTTATAAAATACAATTAGCTCTGCAGCTGTCATCTTTGAATTGGATCCAACAAGGCCAAAAACTTTACCCCCAAATTCTTCTACTTGGATGCAAAATCTCTTCACTTGGGGGAGGAGCGTGGGGAGGGGAAACCAATAAAATCCAAAGATATTTGATTCCCCGACATTGATAAATCATTTACGATCCTTTGTCATCATCCTTGGTCATCATCCTTTGGTCGCTCAACACTTGATCTTAGCCAAAAGGCTGAGAAAGGTATCCTTGATCTCTCAAGGGTGGTGTGCTTTGTTGGTGTCGTTGTTGTTCACCCCTTGCCAAATAATTGTGGGGTGGGGGAGGTGGGAGAGGGAGGAAGGGGGGGGGACTAGCTTGCTAGAGGACCTCGCTTAGTAGCACATAAGATCGTGCCTCCTCATTGCTTCCTTTTTGCAAGTTTTGCTCGATACATGTTTGGCTCTTTGTTAATGAAAGCCTGCATTTGAGGGTCGTCTTTTTTGACTCAGTGACAAAGTTTGTTTCTGTCTTTAGCTTAGCTCTTTCGAACAATGTTCTTACTTTTCTCTCCATAGCCAGTACACTTACACCTTCCTTTTCTTTTCTTTTCTTTGCCTGAGTTGCTCCACGACTTTCCACGTCTACCCAAACACCAGCTGCCACAGAATGAATCGACCCAGATCCAACTTTTCTTCACTTTCTTTTTGTCCGCACTTTTTGGGTGTGTTGTGGCAAGGGGAATGCCGAGGGAGGAGGGCATGGATGATGATGATGATGATGCAGTTGAACAAAGCAGCAAAACTCCTTCACCTCTTCGAAGTCTCTCTCTCTCTCTATAGTTATCTCTTTGAAGCTTTTTTCTCACCTACCCTTTGTTGTGAAAAATTTCCAAAACCCATCACCACCGACCACACCCCCAAAGAGGTACTACTACTATAAATGCAACACATGTGATGGGTGATGTAGCATGTAGGACCAACTCACTGACTTGGGGTGGGTGGATGTTATGTACTTCAACTCTTTTTGGTGGCTTTTTCTCTTTTGGTGTGGAAAAGAGTGGGTGGGCAAAGGGGGAGCATGTGAACACATGGTTTGAATGCATCATCATCAATATAAAAAATATATGAATACATGTGATGATGATCCTTGAGGACCTTGTGCGCCATTATGAACCCAGACTTCTATCCAAACCAGACCAACACAAATTTTGGTTATTACTTTCAAGTTTTTAAAATGGACCATCAATGTAAAAAATAATTTAAAAAATGGTCCTTGTGGATCTTGTTCTATTATTATGAGCCCTAATTCCTATATACCCAAATAAGACAAAACTCTTCTATGTTTAGTTACTTTTTTTTTTTTCAGTTTTAAAAATCAGACTTGGGGTGGCTTAGGATTAGGTACTTGGGATAAGAGGCCCGTATCCAAATTCATTTTTACTTAGGTGCAATAAAACAAGGGGGAGAAAGGGACAATCTATCATCGTGTGACTGAAATGGTGCCTACCCAATGCACATATGAAGATGGTTCATGCCTCCAGGTAGTGTCATTGTTTTTCCAAGGGGGCAAAGGAAGAACAAAGACAAAGGACCCAATCCCAAGCCTCAAGAGCAACACCCAAAATGGGTCACAAAGGGGGCAAAGGAACAAAAGGTTCAAAGGTTCAAAGTGTCATCCCCTCCTCCCTCGAGTTTTCCAGCACCTACACTGGTAGCAAGGTGACCCTAGACCAATGAGTTGGGGTCCCAAGAACCTAGACCCAAACCTCCAAAATTTTGGATTCCTTTAAAACATTATACATATTATCATATACCATGGAACCTAAGACTAAATCAGGGTCTCCAAGTCCAAAATTTATGGTTTGTTTGAGTTAAATGTAGCCTTTAAGATAAGGCCTCATTCAACAAAGTAAATGTTCCTAAGCCACAAAAAAATGGATTAAAAAAAGTGTCAATTTGACTAGTTTTTGCTAAAAACTTGGAAAAAATTGCAAAACTTTTTTAACCAAAAAATTGAAAAGGAAAAAGAACATTGGTAGCTTAGATAGTAGTTCATTCTTTGCTTGACTTGCCTTGGCCATCCCTCCTCAAGGGTGCATATGGTCAGGTCAGGCTAGGTGAATAAGCACCTACACTCATATCTTCACCTTTTTCAATGACGCTTCTTAGAGGTCATATTTAATTGGGGAATGCTAAAGTCGAGTCTACATCGTGTTGGCAAGTTCAGGTCCAATTTATAAGTTTGGTTCTAGGATTTTAGGATTGGAGGTTTTGGGTTTTGTTGGAATTGTCATTGGAGCTTAACCAAGCAACTGATCTCTAGTGAAAATTGAGTTAAAACTTGAAGGGAGAATGCTAGCTACCCCATTTTAAACATGTTTAGGTTATCTACGTAAATAAGCACAACTTTATAAAAGAAGTGTAAGCTTGATCTTATATTTTAAGCAAGTTATTGCATTTGACTGGGTGTACATAATTAATATTACTTAATTTTTATTTTGAATCGTGTGCACTAATGAAACAAACTAATATCTCACACATCATTATTTGTGTTTAGTTGTGTGTAATAAAAATAGAAATTGGACTAGGTCTTAAATTCTTTGTGAAAATGATTAAAATTGAAAAATTTTAAAATTCAAGGAAATAGTCTAAGACTAAACCACAGGTTCCATCAATAAAATTTTAAAAAATAAAAATTAGAATTCATTTTGTGAGGAAATTTAATTTGCAAAGTTAAAATGGGGGGTTTGGGTCTAAGTTCTTGGGACCCCAACTCATGTTGACACCCTTATGTTAGAACTGACACAAAGAACCAAACTGTAGAATTAGTCTTTTGTTAGATTCAGAACTAAGAAAAACATTCCTCACACTAAAGTCAAGTTCTTTGGATAAGAAAGTTGATTTTTTTATTTTAAAAAATTGATTAAAAAAAGTTAAACTTTATTGCTAAATATTATTTTTAATTAATTGTTTGAACTCCATTCCTATATAGATTCTTCTTTTTATTTTTTCATAGAACTTTGTACCCATATAATTTTTAGCATTGGGAAATGTGTGTTGCGCACATGGAATTGGCCTCGATACTTTGAATCAGGATCAAATATTCCTTTTAAAATGAAGCACCGGAAAACACTACTCCAAACTCAAGGATGACATATATCAATAATGTTTAAAAGCAACCCAAAAATCTTTGGGGTTTTTAGATTTTTGCCATAGTATCAATATAGATGTTTGATAATCACCCAAATTGGTCATGCCTTACCCTAGATCTATTGTTTGAGTTGATGTAAGATTAATTAGCCTAGTACCAAGCACGGGCGGATAAGTGAACTTTCGTGATTCCTGAAGAATGAATTATAGAGACAAAATGTCCAGATTGAATTCTTGTTTGTACTTTTGGAAATTTTGGAAGAAGATTATTTGCATACATATTGACATTAGAAAAAACCAAAGAAGTTCCAAATGTGGCCTAGCTATTGTAAACCTAGTGTAAACCGTTAGGCAGAAAATTTTCACTTTGAACCTATAGGGTTTCATGTTTCTCGGACCAAGGAGAATTTTCTTTTGCCTAGTGCTTTAGAGGCTTATGTCATATTCTCTTTAGTACAACTAGTGTGAGCACATAATGTGATATATCGATGGAATCTTGAAAGGGAAAATGTTACACCATCTTTAGCCAAAGTCTAAAATTTAATTTTCATTAAAAATTGAATTTGTGAATTTTTTTTATTATTAAACTTCCAATGACAAAATTACTCAAAATTCAATATATCTCTCAATTGAGATTCTGTAGTGGGGTTTGTGCTATCCCTTAGTTGTTCATCATAATCTTTTCAATGCTAGTATTACCCATGCCTCAATTTTCTATGCAGTGTTGGCATGTGATTAGACTTATTCCTCCTTTCCCCCTTTGCTGGGTGCTTTGTTGGTGCTGCCTTTTAATGCTGGGATATTGTGCCGAGAATCATTATAGAGTATAGTAGCTTCAAGGGATTCTGCCCCTTATCAACTTGGTGAGATGATTCATCCTAATTTGGTTGTAAAAAATTCACATTCATCTTTTGACATTTTGTTTTCTCTGCCACCTCCGCACATGTGCAGCCAGCCCAACTGACTTTGTCACCACAAAACTAAATATGAAAATATTTTCTCCAAAAATTGATTATTGCACCCATCATACACACACAAAAAAAGGATGCAATTCTTTCAAAATGTGACCATGTGATTCAAAACATTCAAATACACATGTCATGAAAAGTCTTTTTTTTTCTTCTTTTTGGGGTTTGAAATTTTGCACAAATGTGAAAAATAAGTGTGAAAAGAAAATATTTGGTCAATTTTTTTTTTGGAGAAAAAAGTCATTAGATTTTGCAAAAAACTAAAAATCATGTTGTGACATTTCCCTATTGGTTTTGGTCTTGTTTAAATTTTTAAATGTTTATATAGGTTCCTATAACATGTCATCATTTAATGTGAGATCCCTTTTGGGTTCCTTATTACTAATGTGATGTTAAAAAATGAAAAAAAAAAAAACATTTTTTTTTTCTTTTACATCAACATGATGTACATTAAAATAGATTTATTTTAAAAATTTTCCTCTAGCTGCGTCCAATTTATTATAAATATCAATTGCTGACACACCTTTTTTAATGGAGCTTGCCAGAGTTTCATCATCATTCGAATTTGGATTTGTTCTTTGGAAGCTGGCCAGCAAGCCAAGTCACTCGATTGGGTATGATGGGCCCCTTACCTTACAGACAACTCATGAGATCCAAGAAACACAGCTTACAAATTTTCAAATCTAAATTCAAAGTCGTGACGTGGTGCACGCCATGTCTCATCTCATTCAACTATGGATATATGGTATGAGTCAAGTTCTCGAACCTCAACATACACATTGCACAATGCACACCCACCTCCCACTTGAGTGAGGGCGGTGATGACATTGAAGTCAGTAGTGTCCACCGATTGATCAACTTAACGAAGGCACGGACTTTACAAACACGGTCACAATGTGTGTGCACTGTGATTTTCAAATTACAATGTGCGCAAGTAGTCAAGTGTCCTACAATCTCATGAAGGCAGTAGATTCAAGAAGAGAATTATAAAAATTATTCTAAATTCTTCATTCTTTTGTGCAGCAAAACTGGGGGGGGCTAGAAACATCATGACAACAGCTATTATGAACCAGCAGTATTAGAGCATCTCCAGCGGTGCTCAGTATGCGATGATGATGATGACCCTGCAAAATATTTCTCAAATCCAAATTTTAGTTATTTTACTTATTTTCAACCCCACCCATTAAAACTGAACTGAAACTGGCACAGCAAATAGGTGGGGGGGACTACTATTAACAGCAAACCACCTGGACTAATCAGTATGATGGGCCAATCAGAAAAAGCTGAACAGCAGTCAGATCCTATTTATTACACTCTGTGTCTCTGGCAGGTGCAGAATGTTGCTGCGCCCATTACCAGCCCCCAGCAACTCTCTCCAATGATGGCTGAGCCAAAACCATTTTCCTGAGCTAAACCAGCACATTTTGACTTTTCTTCCTCTGCTTCTACCGTGCAGGACGATGTACTGAGCACCGCTGGAGATGCTCGTACTAGTGCGATGGGGCCAGGGTGAACCGCCACATTGAACCGGCACCCACAACCGCACCGTCCACTGGATGCCCATTATAACTCGGTTATGGATGAACCTCAACTGAGTTAGTATTTGGTTTCACCTTGGTAACGAATTCTGTAAGAAAGAAGAGGGTCTCATATATAGGTAGATAGGTAGGTAGGAAAATAGGTAATTAGTAAGTAAGTAGATGGTTTATACATAAGTAAGGGTTATTTTTACAACCTACCTACTCACAACCCACTTGTGGGTTATTTTCCAAGGTAGGTGAAAAAAACAACTGAGCTAACCAGCATGGCTAGCTACGGAACTGGAACCCTCCAACGAAAAATTGTTTCCTCATCACTTACCATTCATCCTTCATGGTGCATTTCCTGCCCACCTACCTACTACCCCCCCCACTGTCCCCCTCCGACCTACTCACCTATATATTTAAATTAAAAATAGACTTTTCCCCCCTCTACTTACTCACCTATAAATTTAAAATGTGCTACTCTCATCCCCACCTACCTACCCGCCCTTGCACCGTCCTACCTACCAAATCCCACCTACATGGCTACACCTAACTACATGGTTGCCACTCCAATAGACCCCAACGGTCGACAATGATGAGGAACAAATAAAATGAAGGTATTGCATGGAACTTGCTCTTGTTCATTCAAACAAATAAATAAAGGGACTATTAAAGTATTTCAACATTAAAGTACTATTGCATTTTTCTCAAAAATTGAAGCAAATTATAAGTAGTTGTTATAAGAATCATGCATTGGATTATTGAATAGACAAGGTTAAATTGTCAGATCGACATAGTTTTTAAAAGTATTTTAATTGAAGTAATGATATAATTAATTATTTAATATGTGAAATTACATACTTTTAACATTTTTAGAGATATAATATCTGCTATATAGTGTTTTAGCTTCATAAAGTTTTTAATTAAACATTGAAATATAGTTTAAAGACATTTTCAACATCATAAATGAAATTAATTCATTAATGGACCAATGCAAATTTTTTAATATATATAAACTCATTGTTATGTATATTGTAATTTGTTTATGGTGTTATTAACATTGTATATTTTATTAATGCATGTAATTGAATACTATTTTTGTGTTAATTATGTTTGTGATTCCTTTAAATTTTTTTTGAATATTTGGTTTCAATAATGACCCAATTTTTTCTTGTTTTAGAACAAAAAAAACCATTCAATAAGAACCTAAATTGCTTCAATTAGGGTTTAGGGTATAAAAATATAATTTTAATTGCATTTTAAAACATAAATACCTAATATTATGTACGTATGGTCAGTGTAATTTTTAAATTATATGTAAAATTTATTTTATAATATATGAAATAATGATATATTTAATTTCCTAATGTGTGGATTATTAAATTTATGAATTCTTAAATATGTAATATCTGAGTAAAAAAATTATGTCATAAACTTTACATAAACATTAAATACTGTGGAAAAGCATTTTTAAACTCATAAATGGACCAATGCATAATCGTTGGTATATGTACATGAAGGTATTGCAATATTGGGTGGATTGATGGTATAAGGTCTATTCAACAAAGTTATGATGTGTACATGCAGTACCTTCATTCTAGTGATAATCTCATTGTGTTTTACCATCAATGTGACTAACTTGACTATACCTTCATTTGTATCATGGGTTTAAGATATTGTCACAATATGGTGCATGTATTGTATTCCTTTTAGGTTTTGGTAGGGCTATGCAATACCCCTCCATGTTTCATGGCGAATGCACATATCCCAAGATGATGAAGGTATTGCATTTAAACTCCATAACTTTGTTCAAGTGACATTCTACCATCAATGTGAATAACTTTGCAATGCCATCATTTACTTGAATCAATATGTTTGGCATGATATAGTGAACATGGAATAAGTATCTTAAAAAAAATTATTTTGTTTCTTGGTTTACAATACTATCACAAAATGATGTGGGTATTGCTTTCCTTTTAGGTTTTGTTAGAGCTATGCAATACCTTTCCAAATTCCCCAATAGATATGTTATGGAGCCCAAAGGTTTTATGGGATATTTGAAGAGGAGTAATGCATGTGAATTGAGTATTTATGGGGATGAATAATACCCCTCTGATAACCCGAACCAAAATAATTGAACCCATGGTGTTTGCAAATTACCCCAAATGGGGTATTGTTTTCCTTGTATGTTTAGGCATTACCCTTCTAGTTTTCAATATATATGTGTTGGAGTCCAAAAGATTTTTGATATACCCTAAGAGAGGTATTGCACACCCATTGAGTAATTTTGGTCACAAGCAATACCCTTCTAATAGCGTGGACTAAAATAATTTAATCCACATTATTTACATAATATCTTCATGCAGGTATTGCGTTCCTTTTCGGTTTTGTTAAGGTTATGCAATACCTTTCTAGGATTTTTAAAACATGTTATGAAGCCCAAAGGATTTCTAATATACCCTAATAGCGGTACTGCATGTGCATTTAGTAATTTTGGGCACAAGCAATACCCCTCCAATAACTTGGACTAAAATAATTAAATCCATGGTGTTTACAAAATACCTTCATGAGGGTATTGCTTTCCTTTTTAGGTTTGAACTTCTAGTTTTTGGGGTAAAGAAAGATTTTTTGGTTTGAATGCAAAATTAAAATCATTCTTTTGATAAATTTATCAAACATACATATAAGAATATGTGAGAATGTATTTTTAATTATTACACAAGATGGTGCAAAATGAAAGTAAAATGTTTTAAATATAAAAACATGGGTGACATGTGTTATGAAAATGTGCAAAAAATGCCGAAATCCAAAACAACCCTAACCTAAAATAGGGAACATGTCATAATGGTAAATATGTGGTTGCTTAAAAAATAAATTTTTACCCTAAATCTTGAAGACCAAAACAACACCATAATCAAAAGTGGGGTAAACTATGGGATAAACTAATCTATGTCATTACCAAAGGGGGATGGGATCCCAATGGCCTCCTATATCGTGCTAATGCAACCTTTGCATCATGGGCATGCCATCATGTACATACCACATGATTAGCCAATGCTACATCCATAGCATTAGCCACAAACACTTCTTTGGTGGTGCCTCGAACCCTAAAACAAACAACACAATACATAAATATTGCATATGAATTGTAAAACCTGAAATTCAAATAAAATTCAATATGGCATTGTTGGAAAATTACCAACCATGAATCATTTCGAAGTCATGGTATTGCGTAAGGAAGCCAATTTCCCTAAACCATTCATCGTCTTGGTTTCGAATGTAGCTACAATGAGAAAAACCCAGGACGATGAGCAATAGCTCGTTGTCCTAGTTTTGGAAGCAAGAAAGACTTACTAGTTTTTGAAACACTTACTTTCAAAGCGAGGGCTCCTCTTGATATTTCATGCCCCAAGCTCCACAAGCTCTCCAAGCTCCCCAAGCTTCTGGTCTCCACAAGCTCCACAAGCTCTTTGTCAAATTCTTTGTGGTTCTGAAGCTCTAGTGATGGAGGGGAGCGCAAATGGGTGGTGGGGTAGGTAGGGGAAGGTAGGGGGAGGTAGGTGGGTTGGGTGGTGGAAGGGGGGTAGGTACGTTGGAGGAGTATGTAGGAGTTTCCAAAAAAAAAATTGGTTCAAGGGCGGTGGGACCCAAAAAAAAAAAAAAAAGGCCCAGTAAAAAAATGAGAGCAAGGGAAAAAAAAAAGGCTGAGGAAAAAACACTACTGACTAAATAAACCGATCCGGGGGGACAATTTCATCCATCCATGAAATCCCAGAATGGGATGTTTTGGATGGTGCACTGGTGGGGGTGCCAGGTCACTCAAGCCCTCCTGAATCACAACAAGAGCTTTTGTTTCACAGCAAAGGGTACCCAATGAACCCCAACTAACAACAAGAGCTTTCATTTAGAGGATAGGTTGCTTAGGTGAAACGGGACCCGAACTCAATTGAAGTTCATCCACAACTGAGTCGTGAACATGAGCTCTCTTTTACATGATAACTAACCCTGGTGAAACCTGAAACTGAATTGGGGTTAAGTTCACCTAAATTGAAACCTAGAAATTTGAAAACTTTTGTTATTGATACCTTGTGGATTACAAAGAGAAAAAAAAACAAAGACCATGTGCATCACCTCTTCGAAAGAAGAAAAGAACCCTCACAATTGATGCATGCTTCATAATTGCTCAAGATTCACTCTAGATACCCCAATTTAACCACGATCATGATAAACAAAAGGCATAAATCACTTAGTTTGCCAACAACAAAATGCAATGGAAATCAAACTAATAGTGATCTCATGAGAGTCACTATGTAATCGTATTGCTTTCATTTTGAGAGTTGGCCACCTTAGAATTGTTGTATTTGACTAAACATGGGTGACCCCAAGGTTTGACCTTTGGTGACTAGTCAATGAGTTAGTGACTCTTACTAAACTAGGCTAGGATATATTAAACAACATGGGTTAACAATGAATCGAACATTCCACCATGACAATGCATTTTTGTTGTCAAAATATTTTTTAAATATATTTATTTCATCTTATGGGTGCATTCAAAATAAAAGGATCATTACATGTTCGGTTGTTGATTATTCTTAGAATAATCTTGACTTTAAGAAAAACATTTAATTTGAGATTTATATAAAATTTTTGTAAAAAATGTCATTTTACAATTTTTTAATCTTTTGAAAACATTGACTGCAACATTTGAATACTAATTTATTCATATATTCTCATAATATGTTATGAAACACTTTATATAGATAAATAAAAAAAATTCAACACCAACATAAATTATCATTTTAAAAATATGACATATTAAGCACTGGTTACATTTAAAACTGATCATTTTATTTTGAGTTCACTCTTAATTTGATTCAAATAGGGGCCTCAACTTCCAACCATGAGATTTTGTTTTGAAAAACCACTTGGCATATTAAGTTCAGCTCGATGGGATGGAGTTCATGTACAGCAATAGTAGGGAAATTTGGAAAAAAATAAGGTTAAGTCTAGCTACTAGACTATTATATTATTCCACATTCATTCCTGGTGTGAACACAAATTATACATGTGGACTATAAAGTCCAACTACTAGATTGTTGTTTTAATCCATATTAATTTTTTCAGAAATAGTTTATGGTGCATTCACACTTGATGTTAAGTTGGTGTTAAATGAAAATCTAGGTGGCATCCTAAATGGCACCCAATATGTTAAATTAGTGATATCATAATGTTAAGTGAATGTAAACTCAACATAAAATGTTCATGGTAAGTAGGTGTAAGTCCCAAATGACTAGCATCATGTTAGGGCACTCAGCACTAAAGTCCATAACACCAAGTGTGAATGGACCTTTAGTATGTGAGTTATCATCCATTTTTGTCATTTCATTTGCCTTAACCAAATTGAACTTCCATTGTTACTTCCTAGCTAAAACTTTAAGGAAGGGTATCCAGTTCAATTTCATCCTCATATGTCAACGACATGAGGACAAAAGGGATCCAAGCTTAAAATCTCCTTTCTACATTTTCCAGTTGAAATCCATGTTTAAGATGCCATATTTTTTTGAAAACAAGAATATTCATGTTAGATGCCACAACTTTGAACAATATTGGGTAAAGTATGGCCCCAAGGTAAGGGCAAATTTACCTATATGAGGGGTCCAACACAAGGTAAGAAGTGATAGTTGAATGCTTAGGCCCAAAATTTTGCAAATGCATCCAACTAGGGCTAGTATGAGCCTCTTGCTCAATATAAAGCCTTAGCTAAAATTGAAAATAAAAGGGCATGAAATAAGAGGAAGCATTAAATTTTCAAATAGGAAAAAAGATAAAAAAAAGGGTACCAAATGTTTTTAGAAAGTGACATTCTTGCAATGAAGGCCCTCTTCAAATTTGTAAGATGCCCTTATCCAACATTAATTTTTGGTTTGCCAAACCTTTGTCTTTCACACAATGGAAATAACAAATACCTCTTGTTCATGAGTGGTAGTTCTTGTAACTTAATACTAGGGCAAACCTAAGCA
>Ga0209208_10010194_pt1 | contig 12236 bp, 9 predicted proteins | sample S1TSphfallax_3_FD_187694 | JGI IMG/M metagenome (GOLD analysis project Ga0209208, IMG submission 187694) | Host-associated microbial communities from peat moss isolated from Minnesota, USA - S1T2_Fd - Sphagnum fallax MG (SPAdes) (version 2) | ecosystem: Host-associated > Plants > Peat moss >...
GGGGAGAGGGGGAGAATATGTTTAGGGACTTCCAACTAAAAAAATCTCGAATTCCCAGGGGAGCACAGGGAGTAACAGTCGTGTTGAGTCCATAAATTGGGATAATTTAATTTCTGGAAGTCCCTAATAAAGTGTAGAAATTGTCATGCCTATTTATTAAAAGGGGGGGTAAAAGATACTGCCGACGGCAGCATCTTTTACCCCCCCTTAGCATGAGAATGATTATTATCCTCATATGGAGACTGTTTTATATTTTATTTTCTGGAAGTCCCCTAGTGAATTCAAGACTATTGCCATTTCAGTTCTGTCGCGCACGGTTGGGATTCCGATCGGTCGTTTTTTTCCGTTAGGTTTGGGAATTTCTATTCGACGAGTCGGTAGACTATTCCCCTTTCAAGGGTAGGTATTTAAGTTATCAAGGAATAATTGAGAATATTCTCAATTATTGAACGTAGTTTTAAGGTTTCAGACCATGATGTGGGTTCAAAAACCCAAAAAATTGGTTTAATTTGAAAAACCTACCCTTGAAAGAGACTATTCCCCCCTTTCCAATTATTTACCAGGTTCACCCTAGCTTCTGGGGTATTGACAATTTCTTTGTCAACTCACATCTTGCACCAATAAAATTTGATGTAATTTAATCACACAGTATGAATCACAAACCCTTGATTTAGCGAGAAAAACCTATAAAAATAAGGTAGCCTGATCGCGCATCTTTTTAGGATGCTTGGGTTGGTACGGAGAGGTGCAAGATCTGAGCCTCTAACGGGCGCGGCGATCGCTCCCGTGAAATATGAAAGAAACACATTTGACTCAAATCTTTAGAAGCCTTGCTATATATGGATTTCAAAATGTGTTTCTTGAAAGTCAATGCCTGCCGTTGCTTTTCCTTTATTGGTTTGGATGATACGCCGAACTGACAATAGTCGATTTGCGTAGCTTAATAGCATTAACTTCTGTAGGCTTCTTAACCTCCGGAAGTTACCAAGTTTTCTCGCACGAAAGATTCTTTGGCGTAGGTTCCTAACAGCTTTGTTAACTTTCCTCCAGTTAATCTGGTTTCAGTTCTTTAACTGTTTCTTTGGTCCGTTTGAAGTCAAAACAAATCAAACTTGCCTGTGAGCAACTTCCCGGTTTTAAAGAATAGTTGTCTAGCAAAATATAAACCACTGTTATATAACTTGCCTGACTGTTGACAGAGGTATTCTAGTAACGCTTCAGTTTCTGCATCTGTGGACAACAATATTTGTTGTACTCCCATCAGTCTTTCAGCTTTAGCCATTGGCTTAATAATTGACTAGAATATATAAATATTAGTCAATATTAGGCAAGGCGTCAACATATATGCTAGTCCAAGAAGACTACAAAACTTATCAATTGACTTACCCTCTCTTTGGACTAATAGCTATTTTGTAAGTACACCAGGTAATGTTAGCAGTGAGGCTATAGGACGTTATATTGAAGATCCTCATCATCGATAAACAAAACCACGGTGACTAAAGTCACCGAGTCGTTTACCTCTCAGGGCTGAAGCCGCTGAGTTTCCCACTTACCGAGTTTTCTTATGAGGCAGATTGATCTATTGTCCCCTAATCCAAAATTGACACATTAACACTAATCTTGAGTGAGTTCCCACTTTCCACCCTCCAGCAACTTCAGTCGTAAATGGTGATACTTGACTAGAGTCGGACGATGCCCCACGCTAATATAAGTTGTTCCGCTAGCTACGAGACGCTGATATAGATTTTCCTCGTTTTTGATATCCAAGGCGCTAGTAGCTTCATCTAGGACGGCATAACGAGGTCTAGTAATAAATAGACGGGCAAAAGCAACCCGCTGTTGTTCTCCTAAAGACAGGACATCGGACCAATCTTGTTCGACATCTAGACCACCAAATCTCTCAACTAAGTGTGGCAAGCCGACTTGTTCAAGGATATTACACAGATCCTCGTCATTAAGTTGACTATTAGCACTTGGATAAAGCAACTGACTACGTAGCGTGCCCAAAATCATGTAGGGGCGTTGGGGTAGAAATAACATTTCACTAAGATGAGGGCGGCTAATTGTCCCAGTCCCAGAATTCCATAGACCAGCGATCGCCCGTAGCAGGGAACTTTTACCACACCCACTTGTCCCCATCACCAATAGTCCTTGTCCTAGGGGTAGTTCTAGAGATAGGTCGCTAACCAAGGTTCTTGAATAATTTGGGGTCTCCAGCGTCAACTGGTCAAGAGCCAAATGGGAATCTTTGACCGTCTGAATTTCTCTATTATTTTTACCTTTATTTTGTTGATCAAGGCGCTGTTTAAAAGTATATAATCTGTCGATTTCTGCCATAAATCCAGTTAGAAAATCAAACTGATTAACTATAAAACTTAAGGCAAAGAAAACACTCATAAAAGCACCTGTAGATTCAGAAATTTTACCAACTTCAATCTGTCCTGCTAAAACCTTAGGAGCTAGTAGTACTGCAGGTAGTAGGTAAGTCAGCATCAGATAAGGATTGGTCACTAAAGCCAGATAGAATTTACGTAATATCAGACTATTAACATTAGCAAAGATTTCATTGAACAACCCTTTTGTCTTGGTTAATTCCTGTACCTCCCCACGATAAAAAGCGATAGATTCTGAGTTCTCACGGATTCTCAACAAGCTAAAGCGAAAGTTTGCTTCTTTCTGGAGCTGCTCAAACCTCAGCTTGACTAATGGTCTACCAAAAAATCCAATGACCATGAAGGTCCCGATGAACACATAAGCTACGATTAATAACACTAAAGGCTGATAGATTTTCCAGAGCGCTCCACTAAAAGCAATTACTTGAAAGACTGAACTGGTGAGGTTCATGAAAAAACTTAAAGCATCTTGGGTAAAAATTTTGACGTCTTCAGAGATGCGCTGGTCTGGATTATCAATTTCTTTATTGGAGTTTACATAGTAAAACCCACGATTTTTGAAGTACTTGTCGAGAAAATAACTCGTCATCCACCGTCGCCAGAAAATACCTAACTTATCCACTAAATAACTATAGCCAGCGGAAAGCGGAACATAGGCAACTAAAACCCCGAAGAAAGTGAGTACAGCTTGCCAGAACCTCTGGGAGTTTTTTTCAGATAGGGCAGAAATGAAAATGCCCTGTTGCCTGTTCAATACTACGCTCATAGCGGTGAAGCCTAATAGTGCTAATCCTAAAAGCAGCATTAGCACAAATGCACCTATTTTCTCATCTCCAAGCCAGTAAAGTTTCGCGAGTGACCAAAACTGCTTCAGTGGTCTCAAGTTTAATCGATTCATAGTTAAGTTTGCTGTCATCCTTTAGCGGACTGTAGGAGAGTGGTTGAAAATTTCAACTATTATCCGAATTTTGTATCTACCTTACAAACAAACGCTCCACGGCAGAAGGGAAGAAAAAGTATAGATAGGGCTTGCTGAAAAAAGCTAGAACCTATTCTAAATAAGGGTTTCAATCGTTTTTATTCCAGATTAGGTGCAAGAATATGGTAAATACATGTTCAAAATCCCTGCACTTTCGTAGAAAATCGTGGGGTGAATTTGAAAAACCAACCCCCGAAGTCCCCATTTTAGGCACTGTGTGTCACCTAGATTCGCAATAGGAGAGTTTTTCAGCAGACCCTAGATAAAAACTTTAGTTCTGGGTCTAGAGCTTAGTTCAAAAACAGAATTGGATCGAGACTGCTTGCAGCGAGATCCAAAGCGTCCTTGCTTCAATCCCACCGTTAAAAGAGTGGGATTGAAGCAAGAACTGCCTCCTAATTCAGTAACTTTCCGTGGTAAGACGGTACAGGAAGAGCCTGATATAATTACGTTATCGGCTTGGTATTATTCCATTGACCTCATCCACTAGGAGATAGAGCTTGGCGGTGTGAGATTTGTTCCCCCGCACCAGGGGTAGATTATAGATGCGATAGGAATTTTAGGCCTTGTAAAATTATTTGATGACTATGGCTGGGGAAAGCTATTTCTATTTTGAGAAAAATACTGCCTATATAATTCGCAGCTAATTGTCACCTTATCTTTTAACAGTTTAATTAGTCCCATACTACTCAATTTATAGCTCATTAGCGCATCTATAGCGATCGCCTGTTGAGCATTGATGACGGTATCTAATGCTGTTGCTAGTTCTGGTTGTTCTTGCAAAACTGTCTGATGACGCTGCAAGTGACGGGAATATATGCCGCTGGAGGTGGCAGCTGTATTCAGAAATTGAGCAAAGGTAATTTCTCCTTGACTAAGATGATATATGGCTGTGTGGGTCAACGCTGGATGTCCTTCCACCAAAGCCATAAGTTCTGTCGCTTGGTTTTCAGTCCACTTGAGTCCATAGCATTGAGCTAACTGCTGTACCTGTTCTAGACTAAAGCTGCCTAACTCGATAGGTAATCCTACATTAAAGGGAGATTGCTTTAACTGAAGAGGTACATAAATTTCAGTTGAGTGAACTATAATCAAGCGCAACTTCTGCCATGCTGGTTCTCTCTTCCCTTCTTCATACCAGGAACGAAATAGAGGAAATACATCTTTTGCTACTTGAGGATACTCAAAAATATAATTGACTTCATCCAACGATAGAACAAGGGGAGTATCAATTTGCTTTAATATATGGTTGCGTAAATAGAGGGAACAACTAATTTTACTGCCAATATCTTCATCCCAATAATCTTCTAGCCTTGGTTCAAGCTGAAGTTGACGGGTGATGTTGGCAGACAACCAACGTAAAAATCGATTGAGATCGTGCAAAATTGCATCGTCAATCTGCTCTAAATTTAAGCTGACAGTTTTATATCCTTGGTGGGTAGCATGATTTAAGGTTCTCAGCAGTAGGGAAGTTTTACCCATCTCCCTCGGTGCCTTAATTCGGACTAAAGCACCAGGTTTTCTGATTTCTTCGTAAGCTCGTGTCTCAATTGCTATTCGTTCTATGTAAAAAGGAGAATTGGGGGGAATTGCACCACTGGGATAACTGGGATGAATGTCTTTGTGTGAGCTTTGTGCTGCTAGGTTTTCCTCTACCCAATCTGGATTAAAAACTGCGGCATAGATTGGGTTCTTGACTACTAGGGTACCTTGGTGTTGAGCGACAAGTCCCGATAACCGTAATTCCAGATATTCAGGTAAGCTAACGGCTGTGATTTTTCCCAACTGGAGGATTTGTTGATATAGCAGCAGCAATTTTTCACTATTGAGGGTGTTGCGGAGCAGGCGATCGCGTATGGTCCGCAGGTGTTCTGGTTCATCTTGTGCTTCCCAATTATTGATAATTAGATTTTGCACAATTTGTTCCACCCACTGCACTTCTTCACCTGATTGCAAGTCAATTTTCTGGTCATGGCAGTAGTTGGCAATTAACCAGCACAGTTTTTGGGTGAGAAATGGCTGTCCTTTAGTCCAATATAAAACCTCTTTGATCACTGCTTCAGGGTTACTAACTTTCCCCACCAATCCCTTAACTAAGGGTTGGCTATCTTTGAGATCGAATCCCTGGAGTTCAATCGCTCGACCAATATTAAAGGGAGTAGAATAGTGCTTATCTTGAATCAAGTCGGAGGGTGTGGCCACTCCCAATAAAGCAAAGGCGAGTCGGTTGTAGGCTGGCTTGACAGCGCGACTTTCATAGTAGTGACGAATCAAAGCAAAAAATTCATCTGTGGCAAACTTCAAACTTAAAACATTATCAATTTCATCGATAAAGATGACTATTTTTTGCTGAATTTGGTTCAGCAATACTTCTTCAATAAATGCATTTAAACACTGTACTGGAGAAAGATCATCGTGTTCCTTTAACCAACTGCGTCGATTTATTTTTAACTGGAAACCGCTGATCAATTCCTGAATAATTCCACCATACCATTGGGGGGCACTGATTTGCTGGCTACCAATACCGCTTAATTCGATTTCTGCACAGGCAATTCCTTGAGTTTGTAACTTACTCATTGTCCGTACTCGCAGGCTAGATTTCCCCATTTGTCTAGCGTTGAGAACATAGCAGTACTCCCCAGCTATTAACTGTTCATAAAGTTCCGTATCAGCCTGACGTACTACATAAGTTAGTGCATCAGGGGGTAGGCTACCACCAGGCTGATAGGTAGGGTAGGGTTTGGAAGACATTGCTATTTTTTCGACAGTTAAAACCTAATCTACTGAGCTACCCCACGGATAAATCCGCTTGGTTCCAACTTACTACGTAAGTTTCGTATACCCTATCTGTTCGAGACGCTACGCGAACGTGGTTCCGGCTCCTCACGCGTTATTGGATTACCGAATTTTAGATTAGAAGGAGATCTCAAGAAAACCCAACACTGGGTCCAACTAGCTTATCCCCAATCCAATGAATTGTAGACTAGGTGTTGGGCTTTAGTTTTCACCCTCACTCCCCCTAATCTAAAATCTAAAATCCTTGCATCCAAAATTGATTAACCGATTTTGCAGCACTTTCAACCAACAGTCTCGGTTGAAACTTAATGCAACAAATGTTGCTGTTAAAAATCATAACACATGGACGGCGATAAAGAAAGCCCGCGCCTTACCCCCATAGATGAATCTAGGGGCTACCTCGGCACGGATAATCTGGTGTAGATTATCATACAATTTTAGGTTTTTGGGTACTGGAATTTAACTAGGGGATAAGGGAGAGATTGATCGAAAGGATCTGAGTAGGTAGGGAACTCTGAACTCCTGAGAGAAAAGGGGAGTGGAGGTGTACTGAGTTTTTTTCAAAAATCAAATACGAGTCCTATAGATCCAAAATTATTAACTTCAGCCAAAAATCGTATAAGTTACTAGACTTTCCAGCCAGATGGAGAGATTACGATAGATGGAAGAGTCATCCAGCTTGGGTTGGCAAACTTACTCATTCAACCTGGTAAATCCATCCTATGACCATTAATCTCACAGTTCCTAACATGTCTTGTCCTGTCTGTGCCAACAATATCACCAAAGCACTGCAGAATGTTGATATTGATGCTAGAGTCCAAGCCGATCCCGCAACCAAACTTGTCAGCGTAGAAACGCAAGCTTCAGAAACCGTAATTAAAGAAGCCTTAACCGCTGCTGGCTACCCACCAGCTTAACGTTTTGCGGAAGTCCCCACCCTCAGCGTAGCAGGGTGGGGATAGGGAGCAGGCAATGCCTGAAAGTCCCTCCAGCGCCGCACAGCTACAATGGACACTCTAATTGGGTTCTTGTCCACTTTTGATCACTAAAAGTGGAACGGGTTTTAAGGCAGTCCCAATGAAAAAATTTTCACCACCAAGCATGAAAGAAGTTCTTTTCCTAGACCCTGACACCCCTCTTTCAAGTTAGAAGGGAAGAAAGAAGGAGAAGTAAATTTTCTTTTAATCTGTTTAAGGTAGCAACTAATTGGAATTTGGACAAAAAGGGTTGCTCGCGTAGGTTTTACGCGGATAAGTGAATGATCAATCTGATTTATAGCTTTCTGCAGCTTATATCAAATATGCTAGTCCCGATAGTTGCCAATGACTTGATTTAAAAAGCTTTGAGCTGATTGTCAAATGTAGTTTCAGCTGATCTCTTCTAAATAGGACAGAAAGGTGTTAGCAAATATGGCTGCTTGGGTGCGATCGCGCAAACTCAGCCTAGTCAAAATATTTGTAACATGATTTTTGACTGTACCTTCGGAAATGTAAAGTTTCTTAGCAATCTCTCGGTTATTAGCACCAGTGGCAATTAACAACAGAACCTCTTTCTCTCGAGGTGTAAGTTCAGCTAAGCTAGATGGTAAAGATGATAACCGGGTGGGAGTAAGAGGAGGAAATTGAGTTAAAAGTTTTTTGACAATACCTGGACTAAGTTGAGTGTATCCTTTATCAACAGCACGGATAGCAGCAGCTAACTCCTCTGATGGTGTATCTTTAAGTAAATAACCAATTGCCCCATTGTGTAGCGCAGCTGTCACGTATTCTTGATCATCAAAAGTTGTTAAAACCAAAATTTTGATATTGGGAAATTGCTCTTGAATTTCCCGTGTGGCTGCAACTCCATCCATAATCGGCATTCTGATATCCATCAACACCACGTTGGGTTGAAGGGTTGCAACTAAACTAATCGCCGCCTCCCCATTTTCTGCCTCCCCTACTATTTCTAAGTCTGGCTCTAGTTCTAACAATGCTTTTAATCCTTGACGAATTAAATTTTGGTCATCGACAAGTAACACTGTGATCATATAAAACTCCTACTTGATTTTTGAACGATACTCTGTAGACTTCCACTGTTCCCTACCTACGCAGATAAGTTCAATAATCGAAGCGGATGCCTAAAGTATTAACCTTGATAAGGGGATATTAACCGTAATTTGGCAACCAGAACCAGGAACACTATGAATTTGAAACTGACCACCTAGTGCTAGAGTGCGATCGCGCATACTCTGCAAACCAAACCCAGTAGTATTTTGTTTCAGATTAAAACCTCTACCATTATCCTGAATAATTAACTGTAAAAACCTGGGAGTTGTGGTCAATTCTAGGTCAACTGCTGATGCATTCGCATACTTAGAAATATTTGTCAATGATTCTTGGATAATCCGATACACAGCAGTATTAACTTCATTGGGTAGCAGACAATCAATGTTAATTTTACAATTTAGCAAAATCCCATTTGATCGGTGGAAATCTTCTGCTAATGCAGAAACTGCCTGAACTAAAGTCTGTCCCTGTAAAGGGTGAGATCGCATAGTTGAGACAGATTGCCGGACATCTTGTAAAGCTTTAGATCCTAGTTCTTTTGCCCTGGCTAAAAATTCTATAGCTTTGTTTGGATTGGTACTTGAAAGTTTTAAGGCTGTTTCTAATTGCAGGTTAAGAGCAGTTAGGGAATGTCCTAAAGAATCGTGAATTTCTCTAGCGATGCGGTTACGTTCTTCCAAGGTGGCTTGATTTTCTATTTGCAGAGCATATTGACGGAGTTTATTATTAGCAAGAGCCAAGCTTTCCCGACTCTGACGCTCTGTAATTAGAGTGTTCATTAATTGGAGAATAAATACTAGGGATAAACCAAATACTAGTGCTAAATTTAAGGGGAAAAACTGCAACTTTTCCTGTGCTAGTGGGGATAATGGTAAGTGTTCAAACCTCTTTCCCAGTGTAAATAGAAACAATACAAATGATAAGCTGGTAATTATCAAACGACCCGTGAATTGAAAAATTAAGCAACTACGAGTTACTAGAATTAAATAAAGACAGGGAAATAACCGAGCAGTTCTGCCACCAAAAAAGCCAGCGATTAAAATTAGAAATATTTCAAATAGTGTATATAATATTTTGCTAGTTTTATTACTAACAGGTAATCTTAAACCCATTAATCCAAAAATAATCTGAGCGCAAATTGTAACTTCAGGAAAAGTTTTTGTTCTAGAAAATTCATGTACATGAGTTGGTAGCACCTCTGTCAAGGTAGCAATTATTATCAAAACCCACTCTAAATATAGGAGAAATCGAAAGGGATGGTTATCAAATTGGATGGGACGACTCATATAATTCCTATTGAATTCTGAGTAGATTGATATTTTTTCATAAAAAAGCTACTATATGAATATCTAACTATAAAACTTATTTTGAGGTAATTTACACCTTATGTGAATTAAAAAGTCTCAACTAATATCAAAGATCTCAGCCTTAGCTTTATTTGTAAACTCTAGCTTGATGAACGAGAATGCGTTGTTTCAGCCTTCAACTCACATAAGGCGTGATTTTATATGTTAAATAGATTTAAGCGAACTAGCTAGTTACATTGGTCATGGTTACATCATGACTTTAGTCATAGCAGTTAACGTGACTTTATCCTCATGTAACTACTTAAAACTAGACCCTACGATAGTAGCACCCACAAAGTCAAAAACCAAGAAGTAGCAAATGAAACTCAAAACATTATCTTTTATAGCTGGTGCGATCGCTCTAACTCTAACTGCAGTACCCTACACTGCTAAAGTCCAAGCTGGAACTCCCTCACCCCTGCTAGTTGCTCAAAGTAATCAAGGTAAAGGGCCCTGGGCCAGTCTGAATCTCACAGACGATCAAAAAAGCGAAATCCGGACTATTCGTCACAATACCAGAAACCAATTACAAGAATTTAAACAACAACTCGGTCTTGCTCAGGGCCAACGGATTAATTATAAATCTTTGACTGCTGAGCAAAAACAAACACTCAAAGGGATCAAACAATCAGAATGGAAACAAATCCAAGCAGTTTTGACTCCTGAGCAACTTCAACAACTACAACAAATGAAACATCACCATCACCATCACCATCACCAAAACCAAGACCAAAACCAAAACCAAGACCAAAACCAAGACCAACAAGGTGGTCAACAAAGCAACTAATTCCTAATCTATTGACTAAAGGTAACCGGGAGAGGATGATGAAAATTCACCTCTCTCATTTATCTTTTCCAAATAATTTTTGATTTACCATACTGAACAGGGAAAAGCGGGAGAAGAAATATTCACAAATAATGTGAATAAATAAGGCTCATAAAGCAGTTATAGGAAGCTTCTTGAGATTGGTTCTTACGTATATTTTATGGTAAAAAAGTAGAATCGAAGAGATTATGTCGGGATTTCAATTCCGTAAATGAGGCACTTTACTTCCATACCCCTCACTTTACCATCTATGTCTACCTATTTTCTGCGGTAGCGAAAAAAATCCTGTGAACGGTTACAGTATACTTAAGATATAAGAAACTCTAACCCATGCCACGTATGATTTTACAAACAGAACGAAAATCTTACACTCCTGAAGAGTATTTAGAATTAGAAGACAAGGTGGAATCTAAAAATGAGTACAGACATGGAGAAATTATCTGTATGCCAGGAGTGACCACAAACCACAATAAAATCGCAGGTAATGGTTTGCAGGTTAGCAGCGATTAATAACTGACTAGCGGCTGGTTCGGCAAATGGTAAGTCGTCGGTTGTTAACATCTGCTGAGATGGGGCTTTAATTTCCGGAATTAGGGTACTAGCGAGTTGCAGATCTAAGTCTCGACCATTGGTGAGATTGAGGGGGATTTTGACTTGTCCTTCTGTCACACCTGCTTCTACAACTTGTTCCGTCAGTTCTAAGGGTCTAATTTCTAGGGGGATTTCAAAGGCATGGGTGGCAGATTGGGCTTTGCTTTGGAGGGTGGTGGTGGGGTTGTTTTGACTAAATTGCAGATTTCCCTTCAGTTCACCTTTAATCATTAACTCCCCAGTGCTGCCAGTGTTGTTGGTGATGGATAGTACCCCGATGAGGCGATCGCCTGGCTGGGCGAATTGGGGTAAGATAGCGTTAGTTATTAGTTTGGTGGTCATAAATGTCCCCTCACCGTTGCCAAACCGCAGATTTCCATTGGTGGCAACTACCATCACCCGCCATTTGGTTAAGTCGTCTGGTAATTTAAAAGTGACACTGGCTTGACCCTTAGTATCGGTAATCACAGAAGCATTGTAGTAAGCCAACGCTTGGAAGTTTTTGCGGATGCGAGTATTTGCCGCCCCTTTGGACAACCCACCGCTATAACCCCAACACTTGGGGATATTGACGGTGGGTTGTTCAATTACCACATCGGGACGGTTATCACTGAAGCGGGTAGCAATGGGTTGTTGGCTGTAAACGGTGTCTACGAGGTTTGGGGGACGGTAGCCAGAAAGTTGTAAGTACCTGTGCAAAATTAATTTCCTATTTGAAAAATCTGTATCCTTGGCTGGACAAGGAACAGAGCCAAATAGGATGTGTAAATAATTTTGTTTAACTACTTAACACCGCTTCGTTTACCACCATCATCCTCAATTGTCCTATGGTGGGGTGGTCTTGGTTATCTGTTAATTCTAATTGCACCGTTGCAGAGGTCCCCGATTCAAGGGAAGGCTGTGTGGGCTTGACCGCCACCTTTAAATACTTGTCTTGTAAGTTAACCTGGAAAGGGGCAAAGCCAATGCGGACCAACTTATTTAAACTGCCTAGTTCCACCTAGTTCAGGAGTTTGCCTTGCCTGACTAGCACCGCTTCCACTGCTGTATTGGGCTCACTCTACTAGTTACAGTCTATTGTTGAACCATTCTTCGAGGTCATCCATCAAAGCCTGAAACGTACCCTGTCACTTGGCTTCACCAAAAGTTGGTCAGAACCCAAAATTGGCTAATCCAAAATCTAAAATCTAAAATCTAAAATTCGGTCACAATCTGATGCACCCCCATTGGAAATCCAGCTTCTCCCCCAGGTGGTGA
>Ga0209208_10010195_pt1 | contig 12235 bp, 8 predicted proteins | sample S1TSphfallax_3_FD_187694 | JGI IMG/M metagenome (GOLD analysis project Ga0209208, IMG submission 187694) | Host-associated microbial communities from peat moss isolated from Minnesota, USA - S1T2_Fd - Sphagnum fallax MG (SPAdes) (version 2) | ecosystem: Host-associated > Plants > Peat moss >...
TATAGATTTGGTAGGAGAGGTTTTCTTTTTTTAAAGTAATTAGTTGTAAAAAGGGCCTTGCCTCAAAATGCTTTAGTGATTATTGTAACATTGTCAAAACCCCTCCCACCAATGTTCTATTTCTAAGTTCCAACACTCAATTCTGTTGTGGTGTGTCAACAATGGTGAATTTTCTTTTAATATCATTATGTTGAAAAAAAATAGTAAATTCATTGGATTTATACTTCTTTCTAGTATTGCTTTGTAACACTTTTTTTTATGACATTGATTTTCTACTTTCAACTTACAAGTCTAAACTTCCCAAAAAGTTCAAATTTATGCCTTAATAAATATACCATTGCATACTAAGATTTATCATCAATAAATGTGAGAAAACATTTGTATCATGTATGAGTGTGTTAATCCATTTCACAAATATCATTGTGAACTAGGTCTAAAACATTTTGTGCTCTATGTGCAACAATTTTTTGGAAACTCGACCCTATGTTATTTACCTACTCTGAAACACTTGAGCAAAATTTCAAATTATTTTCATCAAAAGGACATATTGCATAAACCATTTTATAAAGTCATTGTAGTCTATGTTTATTTATGTGCCCTAGTCTTGAATACCATAAATCTACATTATTAAGGGGTCCCATTAATGTGGTTGGATTAGCTTGTTGATTTTTTGGGGGAATATTCTTTCCCAATTTGTATAAATAAAATTTCATGTTATAAATAACTATAGTTTGACCTTTACAAATTTTGAAGCTACATTAACGTATCTTAATAATAATTTCACCACCAACCAAGTGAAGTCATTTTGTTGAAATTGTTTTTTCTTTAAACATGGGACATGTAAGACATTTGGAATGTCTTTAATCTAACCATTTTCTAGTTTTACAAAATTCCTACTTGGCCAAGTATATAATGCTTAATGTTATTACATGAGTACACAACTTTATCAAGGACAATTTTTCATGTCTTAAATGATTTTCTATCATGGGACATTTGAGAAGTTACCCCTATATCCACATACCATATAAAATCATTTCCTTTTTTTACAAATAAGGCTACCACATACAATTTTTCATTATGTGTGATTGTTGTTTGCTACCCTCTAATTTAATTGCAACTTGTTTACATAATCTCTAATTAAGTGACCAATTTTCTTCCAATAAAAACATGTCAAAGATGTTTAGTTTGTAGTCCTTTCATCAAAGGACGTATGTGACCCTTTTCCCTTACTTGGAAAATTATTCATTGTTGAATTTTTAAAATTTAAAATTTATAAATATGTTGAAAATTTTCTTACATAAAGTGTGATTAAACTATTAGATGCACTTCCTAGTCTTTTCATAAGAATTTCTTACTGCAACAAATCAATGATTAACAATTGCAAGGTTAAATTGTCTTGTTGCCATAATGAACTTATGAAAATTCTATAACTTGTACACATACTTCTCGTAAGTAATAATAAGGCATCATCATTTTTTTTATAAAAGCGCATGTAGCAATGAGCTATTGTAAAAGAAACTTAACTATATGAATGTATTTTGTAACATTCTCTTCTTTCATCTTATAAATGTTTGTAGTTTATCATTTCGACCATTTTTGTCATTATCTCTTTTGATTTCAAAATTTTGGATAAATTATAGACATGTTTAATTTGATGTTAATTTAAATTCCACATGTGAAACAACACTATTATTTAAACAATTATTAATGCTTGTGAATGCAAGATTATCATGCTCAACCCAATCATTTATGCTTTCTAGCCCATGTGGTTGGTAAAACAAAGGTCCCTCCCATAGTTTGAATTGTGATAGGATCTATTGGTTTTGCCTTTGATCCTTCGACAATTAGTTCAAAACTCTTCCTTTGTTAAACAACAATGTGATTCTATCTTTCCACACATAGAAATATTGTCCATCAAATTTGGTAATATGACTAAATCAAATTTATTAAATTGTGAGTCATTTTTCTATTTCATTCAAATTTAAATGACTTACTTTGAATTCAAGTCATTGTTGATTTGAAACTTGACTTGGTCATGGTGAAAATTACATCTATGCATGCAAGACAACAATGTCATCAATGTATTCATTTATTGAAACTAATTTGGAATAAAAAGTTGTGACATTGTAATCAAATTCCCATTTTAAGTTCTATAAAATTAGTTTCACTTAATTTTACACATGTGTAACTTTTGAACCTTTAAGTTTTCATAGACATCTTTGAAATTTTCACTGATGATATTTTCAAAGACAATAATTTTTTTCTTATTCGTTGAATAGTTATATATCAATTAGAACCTTGTAGCCAAGGAAAAAGCTTTGGATTTAAGGAATCTATTCCAATGTTTAAATAAATCTTTAATTTTTAATTGAAATTTCACTTTGAAAATGTGGGAAAGAGTTAAGAATAATAATAAAGGGGATGAAGCTTATAATTATTTTGAATAATAACTACTTGAATCGCAAAGTTTCATCACTTTAATTTAATGTTCATTCCTTAATGCTTTTCAAATATCTTAGCAAATGCCACGTTTCATTTTTACCTTCAAAAAATAAAAGACTTGTGAACAATTAAATCAAATCCATACATCTTATATATTTCAATATCAATATAAGGATAAATTATATATATATATATATATCTATTTATTTATTTGTTTATTTATTTTTCCACTTGCATTTTTAATATTGTAAATGATTGGTGATACTCTCCATATTTCAACACAATGATGCATCAAATTTGTAAATTATTATTGAATTGCACAAAATTTTCATATTTGAAATTATTATGACAATTGCATAAGATTAAATGAGACAATTTTTATTTTTTTTAAATGTTATTACATTGCATTCCAATATTGAACAATAAAATTATAAGCATTTGATGCCTTTTCCTAGAATCTACCTCATTTTATTTTCTTAATCATCTACACAAACATGAAAATGTAATGAAACTATTATTATTTTGAATTATATATATATAGTTAGCAACATGATTTGATACCATGTGAGATTCACTCATTCCTAGAAACATTGATTAAAAATAATTATGTTTTAATGAACAAGACAATATTTGGTACATTGAGTGAATGCATGTTATGGTCTAAACAATTAAACATTCGTCACAAATTTAAGTGGTAGTTTTCAATATCTATTTATATTTTGTCAAGTGTGTTGTGTTAGCTACCCATTTAAATCATAATTAAGTTAGTCCAAAATTGAGTTAATGTAACTATATGTTTTTAAATTTGAGACCATTAATTCATGTGTTTGGGTGTGTTGTACCATTCAAGGTAGTTCTTTGTACTTGGTTTATGTGTGTGAACAACAATAGTTGTAGGCATCAACATGGTAGCACATGATAATTTGATGCATCATGGTGTATATTTGGAAAATATTTTGTGATGAAAATTTGTAATTAATTGTCATTTACATTTTAATCTACCATTATGTTGTGAAATTGGTGCACAAATGAACAATTCAATTACGAATTGGAATACATTTTTAGTTTGCAAAATGTTGGTGAAACACTAAAATTATTATAAAAATAAAAGAACAATAATCTTAACGAGATTTGTCCGTAAAATTTTGCACATACAATAGACAACCATAATTTAAATCTATTCTTCGTAGCTTTCAATTTTTTTTTAAGTCATCAAGTTCATATCAAATGATATTAAAAGATTCATAAATTCATTATGATATGATAATGTTGATGAGTGTGATCTTTTTATGTTGTAAACTGTTTTTTGATTGAAGATATATTTGAACCAAATGTTGTTTTTATCATTCTACAAAAAAATAAAAATAAAAATTTAAGAGTAATAAAATATTGTAAACTACTATCAAAAACAATTTATTATAAAATTATTAGTGTATGTTTACATGAATGCATGCTTATGAATCAATTGAATATTCAAGATTTTATAACTTATTTTTATTTTTAATGCCCAAATCAATTATGTGTGAGTTCTATAACAATTCAAAGTGAGTGAAATTTTATGTGTCACTACTACTTTTGATACTATATGTAATATGTAATTCCAATTTTTCTTTAAAGCATCTACACCATACCATGCATTTACTTATGAGAATAGTAAAAACCTTTCTATATAGTTATTCACATATATAGAAATAGTTTGTATTCAATTAGGTTTTGATTTATACACAAGAGAACTACGTATTGTATATATGAATATGGGTGCAATCATAATCAAATAAGCCAAAAAACATGTAGGGTGACCACCAAAACTCTATAAAAACTATAGTTTTGTTAAATGTATTCTTGTGATGCCACTTTAATGCCATGCTAATCATGAAATGTAATGTTAAATGACTAATATGAATGTTGAAGAATTCAAAACAAAAATTGGGTTTTGGTTTTAATAAAAGATCTTTGAACTTGAACAATAGTACATCAAAATAGTCAAATTTGCAAATTACTAAGCTAAAGATTTTTTTTATAAAGGAATTTTGATGAGAAATAAATTGAGATGATGTTAATTGATTATCCACACTCAAAAAACACTCAAAATTTGAAAGTTGTGAATTAAAAAAATTAAATTAAATTAAAAATCTATTGAACATAATTTTAAAACTTCAAGAGTCCTTTACCACATGTAAATGGGGTGTAATGTACATAACATCTAAAACAAAATTATAGTTTATGAAAAAAAAAAAAAACATATTTTCATACAATTTGAAATTAAAATAAATTTTCAAAATGAAATGTAGAATTTGGTAGAATTTATACACTTTTTAAAAAAAAAGTTATTCATGAAAAGTTAATACAAAAAATGTGAAGTATTGAAAAAAATTATATGTATTTTTAGTAACATATTACAAAAGATTTCATCCCAAAAATTCTTTCTATGAGAAAGTGAAAATGACCACAACAAGGATTACAGTTCTTGAATCTTTTGTCACCATTGGTTAATTTGATTGTGATTACACCCATCTACGTCCTAGGGTCTTATTCTTTGAAAATCTAATGCTAGAATTTGAATTCCTAGTCTTTAATTCTAAGACCCTAAATGTAAAAATGTTGAACCCTAACAAAAAATTTCATAGACTTCAAAACCCTAATATCTCAAAATCCTACTCCTTGGAAAGTCAATGTGAAAATATGAAATATTCATAGTCTTCAACATGAAAACCCTAAATGCAATAATGTTCAACCCTAGGAAGAATCTTCAAAGCTAAGTTCCTAGGATTACAAAAACCTATTTGATCTTAAGATCATGGTCCTTAAAGACCTTAATGTAAAAATTTGAAATGATTAATATCTTAGGATTTTAAGGGCAAAATGTTTCCTAAAAACTCTTCAATCTTGTTATTTATTTTGTAGGCTTGCAGACCAAGGGAAAATTAACATGTTTTTTTATGTATGCAAGACTTAGATGCAAAACACTCCAAACACTTGAAAAAAGTTTTATTTGAGGAATACAAAAGATTCTTACAAATGGATCATCCATTTTGAGATGAATCAAACACTTACTCAATGGCCTTGAGAAAAGTCATCCACCACCATCATGGACAAAAAACAAAGTGTGGGTAGCCCTATGGAGGAAGGCAATTGAAATTCATGAGAGTTGGAGGTTAGAAACTCTAAGGCTAGGGGACCCAATCACGGATCCTCCTTTAGGTTTGAAAAGACTAATTTTTGGATTCCATACCTTGGATTATTGGCTAGAGTTGCTCATCCACCATTTCCTTGATCCAATGCACATTGTGAAAAATGTGTGCAAGTCATTGCTATGCCACATCTTGGGGGAGAAGGATACAAAGGCATCTAGAGCGGACTTGGTTGCATCTAACATAAAGAAGTCTCGTTGGACACCTTAACCCAATGCCAAAGGCAAGATGGTGTATCAAGCTACTCCTTCCACTTTGCATAAAAAAAAGCATGAGATACATTCTTAGACACTTAAAAATCCATTAAGACACCTATAGGGTTTGATGCAACCTTGCACAATTCATTCAACAAAGAAGATTAATTTTAATTTAAATCACATGACTTCTACAACAATTTTTGTTACCATTTGCCTTTTTCTATTCGAGGTTTGATGACACAAGGGGCGAGGGAATCCATTTACAAGTTGGCATGGATCATCTATTGGAGTTGATCCAAGGATGTAAATGGAAAGAAATTTACCATCATGGAAAAAGAAATGCCTTTGGTGATGGCTTTCTTTCAATTGCAATTTCCCACATCATTTTTTGAAACCCCCAAGAACATTTGCTAATTCATTTGGTGGAAGAAATGAAATTAATTGGACTAGTAAAAGCTCAATGGATGTCTTCATTAAAAGGTACTAAAAAAAATTGAAGGAGTTTGTTAGGCAAATAACACATCTAGAAGCTAACATGGTTGAAGGTTACCTCATGCAAGAAGCCATGGGTTAATTTGTGCCATGACATCATCGAGGACTTGGATGTTTATGCTCCTCTAGCTTGGAAAGATGAACAAGATTTGCACACAATTGATAATTTTTCTTACAAATCCCATCCAATTTAATTCCTAGTTTGTTCACTTATTTGAATTGCTTCTCCTCCATTCCACTTAATAAAAACAAGGGCTCTCTTTTTAATGGTGTTCCAAAGATAAAGTTTAAGAGCATTAGACAAATTACATGTTTTTATTCTTATGGAATAACGGTTTTTACTCATGATTTTTTCTAAATTTGATGACTAATTTTAAGCAACAATATTAGATTTAGTTTCACATATGTCAATGCTTTGATATGGTGTGTGGTGTTATGTAAAGAATTTTAGTTTGGAAAAAATTTCTAAGCTTTTAGCTTTTAAGTTGTATTCAATTTTTGCCAAAAAATGGTTTTTGTAAACTTTCGTATGAAAATTTGTTTCAACACTTTGAAAAGATATCATTCTGAAAATTTGTTTCAAAATTCATTTAGATTTAGGGTTGTGTGTTGTAAGGTGTTGTATAAACCCTTTACATCCAAATGTAAATTTGTTGCCAAATTACTTGATTTTTTGTTCATCTCCTAACAAAATACTTTTGGAGGCAATAGGCCAAGTTTTGCAAGGCCGTAGCAAGGTGAAGAAATTCCTAGGACCGGAAGACATAACATATTGTCAATTGAACATATTTTTCCTTCAAAATTCACAACAAATGGAAAGGTGAGTGGAAAGTTAGAATGAAGCTAAGAAGATGAATGAAGATGATCAAAAGAGGTGGAGGATAGCCCATCATAGGCAAGGACCTTGCCTTCCTAACATTCAAGATCTTGACAAATGGGTGGTTTTAGGATTGTGAAAGTGTTGTTGATTATGTCAATATATTGAAGGAGATCATTAAAGTCAATTTGAACAATTTTGCAAAGGAGGTTATTTTCAAGATTCATTGGTTAAAACTTAAGGTGAAATAGGATAATTGTCTATTTCCTTTGTCGATGTAACTCAAGTTTTTCGAGCCATGTGCATTTTCAAAAAATGTGGAACAATTTGTTTTTGCCCCAAATTCTTTGAATTTAAACTAAAAGTTTGTCCTTCAAGACTTTCTTAAAGAATTCATGTTGTTTGACAACATTGAACCCATGGATTAGGATGATGGGAGACATGTGGTTAATTCATTGGAGAAATCATTATGAGCCATTTTCTTCCCAGTGGTAACAATGACGAGGATGATAATAATTGCAAAAAATTTAGTGATGAATCTAGTGATGAAACAACATCAAGATTGTTTATACATGAATCTTGGTTAAAAGACCATCATAAAAAAAAATGTTGTCATTTTCCACCCCCACACATTGTGACTACTGTCTAATTTGATTACATTTCAATTACATTTGGCCATATTGAGTTTTTTAATGGCTTGTTGCACCAACTAATAGTTAATATTGTTCATAGTTGTTACATTCATTATGTTGTTCACTTATGAATATAATTTGGACCCTTTTTAAAAAAATTAGTAATTTCAAATTGTTGATGTGGAAATTGAAGTATCATATAATTTTATTTACATAATGCATTATAATGGGTTGGTGATTTTTTTGACATCTCTTCAACTCTCAACATGGTACATGAGTTGAACCACCAATTTTTGACATGTTGAAACCATTACTCATGAATTGCATTTTATAATTACCATAATTTATTAAAACACATGTAACAATTTAAAACCTCACATTTATATTAAAACAAATCATTGATTTTTTTCACATATTTTCAGTTATCAACGTGTACATGAATTGAACCATTCACTTTTAATATTTTAAAACCATTATTCACAAGTTGTATCTTGCATTTATTAAAATATATTGAAACACATGCAACTCAATGTTTTGCAATTATACTTGAATGGTTTAGTGAGGTTTTTCACATTTTTTGAACCATCAACATCTTTACATAAGTTGAATAATCCAATTTGAACTTATTAAAACCATTATTCAAATGTTGCATATTGCAATTATGAGTATATATTGAAACACACACAATAATTTAATGCCTCACATTTATATTTGAATACGTTAATGAATTTTTCACATCTTCTGAATTATTAACATTTGCATATGAATTTAATCATTCATTTGAATGTGTTAAATCTATTATTCACAAATTGCAGTTTGCATTCACCACAACTTTTTGAAATAGATGTATAAAAGCTAAACATATTTCACATTTATATTTGAGTGGGTTGATGATAGGTCAAATGTTCATGCATGCCAAGTTTAGAATGCATGTAGACCTCTAATTTTACAATTTTATTTAAAAAAATATGATTAAAAATATGAAATATTTACATATATAAATATATTATTTTTTCTACTTATTATTTATATTTTAAACATGCTTTTATTAAAATTTTAAGGCTTGTTTTGTTACAAGTTTATGTTTAAATATTTAGAGGTGAATTTTAATTTTTAATTTTTAAATATTAAATAAATGAATGAAATTTTTATTTTTAAATTTTATTTCAAATTTGTGGTCATCCACAAGAAACTTTAACCATCTTTTAGTGGTAGACTATGTATATGGAGATATAAATTTGTTAAAATATTTTTATATTTTGGCTCTAAGTCTTAAAACCCATTGTAAAATTATATCATTAGAAAAAGTTTAATATATTTTTAAAAATTAAAAAAAAATCATTTGTTGATGTTGATGGTCTTTTTTTATGCTTGCAAAATTTTGGAAATTCACCACCAAAAATAAAATTTAGTTACGTCATTAATATTTATTTTAATGTTTTAAAAAAAATTGGATAAGGTTTATAGTGATTTCAAAGATTGAACTTTAAAAAATTCAAATAAATTTGATGTTGGAATTGTGTTTCAGGTTGGAATTATTAAAAAAAATTAAAAAATTATTCATAAAAAGTAACCTTTTTTTACCCAATTTTGTGATTTCATTTTCTTAGAATTTTTGTCATTGTTTACATGTTCCCTTGAATTTGCATCATATTTTCCATTTTTTTCCTGACAATAATTACCAAGTTAAGAAAATTCGAAACAAAAATAAAACATGTTGGTTGGGGAGGGGGGTTTAATCTAAGTATTTAATGCTTTCATCAAATTATGTTACTTTTACTTCTCCAAAGGAAAGAAAGGTAATATACATTTTTACATAATAATTATATTTAGTGGTTTTTTTCCAAGTTTTATAATTAATCATTTGTATTAGTGTATGATTCATGTTGTTAAACAAATATAGTATTGAAAATTAAACGGCTATGTTGACTATTCAAAAATAATAATTGGTTGCTAGTTTTGCTAATTTAAATGGAGAACAACATCAACAAAGGACTTTTTTGAAAGAAAAAAATCAAATTTAATCAAATTTAAAAAACATATTGTTAATGTTTCATAATAAATTAATAGTAGCCATAATATTGAAGGATTTAAACCAATTTCTAACTTCATGACTTGTCTATAACCAAATGTGGGTAAGTTTTCTTATGGATGATTGCCATTTTAGCAATATTGCAAAAATAAATTAAAATTGGGGAAAATAGAAACTTGCAAATTCTAAAAAAAAATGGACATATTTTACATAATGTAGCATTTGAATAATTTTGAAAAAGAAAACATATGTTAAAGTTTGAATTTTCTAAACAATTCCTTGCCAAAGATAATAAATTTAAATTTCACATTTATTGATAATGTCTTGAAGCGATTTGGTGGTTAAGATCATGGTGTGCTTCCATGAGGTTTTGGGTTCAAGCCTTGATGTATAAATACGATATATGAACATGTACATCATGGCTAATGACATCAAAATTATTTATTGAAAAAAATAGAATTTATTATTATTATTATTTTCACAACATGTAATTTTGTCATGGCATGTTGTGAAAAAATTTTGATTCGTGACTCCATGATCCAAAATTATTTTTGAAAAAAATTATATGATGATGTGGCACTTTATTCCATGTCATAATTCTAAAATTAAAAATTATGTAGTACAAAATGTGACAATCCAAAATGATGTCAATAAAAATGTTCTAATCAACTAGTCCTTTTTTACCAAAACCATACAAGTTGCATATTAGTCAATTCTATCCCATTTCAATAAAAATCTAATGAATTTGGGTAATGAAAAAGGACAAGATTTTTAAAAATGAAACTTTTTAAAAATGAACAAAATGGGCATTGCAACCCAAGTAAGTGGACTACAAAGTTAATACATCCAAACTTTCATCAATTCCTTATCTAAACCCAATAAATACCATTTCATTAATGTTATCTTCTTTAATCTAAACCTTTAGTATAAATTACACCTTTTCCATCCTATTAATTAAACTTACTAATAATTAATTTACTTGTTATACATCTCTTGTACATTTTTTTTTCATTTCGCAATAAGAAACCTATTATTAACACATACCATTTTTATTTATTTGGATTTTGAAAATAAACATAATTTTATTATAGATTCATTAAATTAATTTTTTATCAAAATGTATGGGACCTTATATATTTATTCATGTAATTTTCAATTACAAAAAAAAATGGTCCCCCTTAAGATGATTTGTTGACATTATAAAATGCAAGGCATTTTTCAAGGAGCTAGTGCCCATGATTTTGGTTCAAAACATAATTAGTCATGATTGGTGACAAAAGTTTCACAAAAGTTTTACAAATTACCCAAGTTCTTCGAAAAGGTAAACATCTATAGAATGTTACCTTATTTTTTAATAACACAAAGCAAAAGCATTTTGAAATGTCAATGAATCCTAAAATATATAATACCCAACTTGCAAACTTGTAACTTCCACTTAAAAAGGGGAAACCCATTATACTTGTGATGCTTATTCCAATTAACCATGACACAAAAACAAACCAAAAACATAATGCACTAAAGTGACTAAGATTCAAATTGTAAAATGATTTGGAACAAATCAGATATTGAGTATTCACTAGCATATTCAATTTTAATTTGGGCACTAGAGCAAGTGTGCATAGATTTTAAATCAAAGAAGGGGTCCAAAAAATCAAGCAAGGGAACAAAGGTGCATAGATTTAGGCATGAAATCAATTTTTGGATGTTAGCTTGCACACCTTTTATAGGTGTATAGTTCAATCCTTGAACTATTTTTTCATCTATACTAACATACTTGGAAACCTTGGATAATGCATGCCCATGATAAGATTTGTGAAATGGCTACAACATGGCAAATATTTATGTGAAAGATTCATGAAGTTCAAAGCAATTGCATAAGTTTGCAAATTATACCCTTCATCCTTCACATATACAAAAAAAAAAATGTGTCAAAGGAAATATGTTAATGAACATTTACAATTTGGGAACCATGCTACAAATAAACAAACAAACATCACATGTTTGGGTTCCCAATTGCTTCATAAAAAATTGACAATGACAATAAACATTTCATGTGCCTTTGTAGACATCCATAGATCAAAAATACATGTGGCCAATGTTGGTTGCACATATGTAGCCAATTTTTTTCCCCTAATTGTAAGCAAAACCTTTTCCACAAATAATTTATTTGATGGGAAGACAACCTTCATGCACAACTTGTATGTTGGTTGGTGCAACCAAATGGATTGAACTATCATCATTAACAAAAAAACTTTTATTCACATGTACAACATTGCATCTTCCAAGATACAACATGTGCCTTATGCTATTTTTTGAATTAATTTGTAAAGGAGAAAGATCCATTAGAGATTGCATGTGGTTGGTAACATCGGCCACTTATTGGTTACCTCACATTCAAGTGGACTTTTAGGACAACAAGTTGTTTCATATAT
>Ga0209208_10010196_pt1 | contig 12235 bp, 11 predicted proteins | sample S1TSphfallax_3_FD_187694 | JGI IMG/M metagenome (GOLD analysis project Ga0209208, IMG submission 187694) | Host-associated microbial communities from peat moss isolated from Minnesota, USA - S1T2_Fd - Sphagnum fallax MG (SPAdes) (version 2) | ecosystem: Host-associated > Plants > Peat moss >...
TTTATCACAGCCAAGAGCAAATCTAAACAGTTGAAGGGGAATTGAACCCCTGAAGTTAACCTTTCTAGCTCAACTAATTTGCATCATATCAAGTTTATTTCCACAAATTTCATGCAAAAGGAAAACAAGTTTAATCACATCAAGTTAGCCTACAATATACATCAATATTTCCACAAATTTCATGCAAATGGAAAACATGTAGAATCACATCAAGTTAGCCTACAATATACATCAATGTCTCCACAAATTTCATGCAAAAGGAAAACAAGTTTAATCACATCAAGTTAGCCTACAATATACATCAATGTTTCCACACATTTCATGCAAAAGGAAAACAAGCCGAATCACATCAAGTTAGCCTACAATATACATCAATGTTTCCACAAATTTCATGCAAAAGGAAAACATGCAGAACATGCCAAAGCCATGGAAACAAAAGGGCTTATTTCAAGAGCCAACCATTGGAATTCACCATAGATCACTAGCAAACCTTTGCTAGCACAAAAAATGTTAATGCACATGCTAGGATAAACATTTGCAAAGAAGTTGCCTTCCTTTTTTAAGAACCTCTATGGTCTCTCAAATCAACTTGTTCACTACACCTTACCCATCATAACAATAGCAATGGTGGCCACCTCTCCACTGCTCAATGCACTCTTTGTATGGGAATTATGTATAATATAGAAGCATTGCACAAACATGTGCACAACGAGTGGCAAATGGGTTGTCAACCTATTATGAAGCTTAAATTTCATAAATGTTGGAATAGAAAACATGTCTCATCCTCCACATTACCAACCACCTACACCATAGCCAACTTAGCCAATTTGACATACTCAAGGAAGCTAGTAACCAAAATGCAAGATGTTGTCACCAAACGCCACATCCTAATCAAAGGATTCGTGTCAAAGCTAGGGCCAAACAATTTGCTACATTTGATTTCATTGTCAATTTGAACATGCCATGTTGGCATTCAAGGTCACTTGCATTCAAGAGTTCATGCACTTGAACTACCTCCCATTTAAGGTCTATGTCTTACCATAACATAAAGTAGCTTTTAAAAAGTGTTTGCCAAAACTCACATCACAATTTAGTTCTAACCAATATTGGGGATACACAATCCCAAGCGCATCCATGATGGCACAAGCTAGGAACCTTGTATTGAACTTTTGAATAAGTCTTTTTGTAGCCCTTACCAAAGCACACACATGATGTTGAAATGTTAATAAAAAATCCTATAGACCTAAAGTTGGAATGAAGCAAAAAATCACAAAACTAGGGAAGGAAAGCACACTTGTGCATTGGCTTTTCACCAAAGATTCTACAATAATAAAAACATATTTTATCACAAAACAAGTGACCATAGTTTCCAAATCCTAGTGGACTACCCAAATGTGTTGGCCAAAGACCTCAAAGGCCAAGTGGCAAACTCCAATATTACATTCTGACATCAATCACATATGGATGTTTTCATGCTTGTAATCAAGCAAAGACTTGAAAGCCCAAAAGTTGTTTACAATAAACTTCAAGGTCTAATCATAGTACATGTTATAAAAATCCATCTAACAAACTTTGATGGCTGCCACACGGTCACATACAAATATGTCCCACATTTGGGCAAACTTGATAAAAATATGTGTTGATTCTAACATGGGCAAAATGCATGTAAGCCCAAGTAGAATCTATAGGTCAAACAAGTGTTAATTGAACTTTGCTTGTTGACTTGTATTCTGGTCTATAGCCATTTTCACCAACAAGGTTTTATATTTTGTCATCACTCTTTTGGTAGTGCTCAACATGGAAATCCATTGAATCTCAACATTATGCAAGATTAGGCATGTAAGGTTTGTAGCAGATTTTCAATGTGCTTCACCAAAGGAATCACTAATAAAGGTCTACCCAATAGGTTTGTCTAATGTGCCATACAATGCACTCCTATGGAGTAGTGTGCACAATCATCATTTCGTGACACTAGACTAGATGCCTTGAAACACATTCACACCGTTTGCTCCAAAACCAATCAACTTGGTAGCAACATGATTTCTTGGCATATCCCTTTCTATGGTCAATGCCTCAATCATCACTTTTGTTAGATTATCACTTCTAAATCCTTCCAAAACATGATCAAGGGAAATCAAAATAGGAATCCTCACCCAATTTTCCACAACATAGCAACGGATAAATAACCAATAGTGGTTGTTTAGTGCGGAGAATTCATCACACTCAAAGCAATGCAACAAGTAGCCCCAATTGCATCTATAGTTGCTCGTAAAACCTCCTAATGTATGAATTTAACAATCGTCCACCTAGAGTTATCACTCCAATGTTTCTTATTGGTGGTTGGCACTACAAGAAATTCATATAGCAGCTTTATTGCTTCATACTCCAAAATGGGACATCCTTGTTGCAACAAATGAAATATTGTGGCAAATTGCACAACCTTTATTCCTTTCTCTCCTGCATCCCCATTCTCAAGTTGGGTAGCAATATTTTGTCCACTATGAGAAGCAAGCAACTTATGGTTTTTGGCATGTTTGCAATTTTGGGAATAATACAACTCCCCTTTCTTCACATTAGTTCTAATGTTTTTCTCATCTTTTTGCCAACATGTGTGCTTACAAAAAGAATCCCACTTACCAACAAGGATTTTATCCTTTCCTTCCACCTCAATGGAAATCTTACACTTGACAATGTGTAGGCTACCATTTGATCCCAAACAAAGTTTTACCCACGACAATTTTACAATTTAAGATTCCTTGAACTTCCTATTAGCATCATAGTTCTTTTTCTTGACTAACAGGACATTTGGCAAATGAACATTAAGGGTGGAAGAATAATCATCAGTGTTCATAACAACATCATCATCATTGTTTTTTTATTTGAAATATTAAACTAGTCGAGCGAGAAAAAAGGAGGAGATGGAAGAGGACCATGAAATGAAAAAACAACATTGTTGTCAAATATTATAAGATGCCTACCTAGATAGCATCAATGTTCTTGATAGAAAAAAAATTGAAATTGTAGGTGTGAGGAAATTATGGAGGCATTATGAAAAATAAACTTGAATCAAGACTCTAGAGTTGCAAACTTTAGAATCTAGAAAGGTAGATCAAATCTAAAAGCTCAACTAGAGCAACCTAAACCTTAAACCAAGTTAAATTCTAGTGTAGAGAGATAAGAAAAATGGAGTTAGGAAACTTTAAACTCCACAGAAGTTGAAAATAAATTGAAAATTCACAAACAAGAACCTAAACCTTAAACATATATGAACTCTAGTCTAGAGAGATGGAGAGAGATGGAATGCAAACTCTAAACTAAACAAAAAGCTCAAGGGATGAAGAAATATTTGAAAACTCACAAACATGAACCTAAACCTTAAACAAAATTGAACTCTAGTGTAAAGAGATAGAAAGAGATGGAATGCAGAAACTTGGGACTGGACAAAGAGCTCAAAAGATGAAAATAGATTTGAAAATTCACAAACAAAAATCTAAACCTTTAATAAAATTGAACTCTAGTGTAGAGAGATAATGATAGATGGAGTGCAAAAGCTTTGGACTAGACAAAAAGTTAAAAAGATGAAGATAAATCTAAAGATTCACAAACAAAAACTTAAACCCTAAACATAATTAAGCTCTAGTGCAAAGAGATAAAGAAAGATGGAATGCAAAAACTCAAGACTAGATAAAAAGCTTAAGGATGAAGATAGATTTGAACACTCATAAACAAGAACCTATGAGCTCTAGAATTGCAAACTCTAGGCAAAAATGTTGAAGATAGATCTCAAGACTCACAAATAGGAACCTAAACCTTTAACAAAACTCAAGTCTAGTGTAGAGAGAGAAATAGAGTGCAAGCTTTAGATTCCAAGGTAAAAACAAACTAATAGGAACCAACAACAACCTCCTAAGTCACTATGATTAGTCCTAAAAAGATGATGTGGCCACATGATGAAATGTCTTGAGGTAATGCTAAACAACAATGCTTCGACATCATTTCATTGTGTTGAAAAGCAATGGTTACGGGTTTTTTAATGTGTTGAAAGGTATTTTATATTTATTGGATTACTTTCAAATTTTATTAGATGTTAAACTAACATACTAGAAAGGGTTTCACATAAATACAACATATATTTTCAACATTAATTTATTGTATGAGACTTATGAACATCAAAACCAAGGACTAATTATGCCAAAATTAGTTCTTATTAGCTTGGTTTTACTCTTCAGAGATAATGAAGAGATATTTTAAGGCTCATAAATAGGAACCTAAACCTTAAATAAATATAAGGTCCAATGTAGAGAGATAAAAATAGATGGAATGCAAAGTCTAGACTAGAAGAGAGGATGAAGATCTAAAGATTCAGAAACAAAAACCTATACTTTAAAATTGAGATTAATTCTAGTGTAAAGAAATAGAAAGAAATGAAATGTAACTATGGACTAGATAGAGAGGTTGAAAACAAATTTTAGGACTCACAAATAGGAACCTAAACTAGAACACAAACAAAAATGCAAACAAATTGGGGGGTGTAAAATTCTTACCATTGAGGAGAAACAACAAATTGAATATGCATTACACTTACTTCAAGCTTTGATCAATGATTTCCCACATTCTGATTCACCAAACCCCTATCAATTCTCATGTATGATTTGAAATTATGACAAATTTTCAAGACAAAACACAAAATCCGGCAAAATTTGTGCACTTTCAAAAGTTCTTATTTCTCCTTGAATTTGATTGTAAAACACATATTACATACTAGGGCAACTATAAATACTATATATATATATTCAAATCATTTCATTTGATAATTCTTCTTTAAAAAAACATGTTTTTTGAGAAAAATGACCTCAAAAAAGACAATAATCCTAAATGCAAATTAAACACATTTGTTCATTATATGTCGTATGGACCCAATCGTCACTTCACATTGCAAAAACTCATGTGCATAAGCTTCCATCATGCACACCCTACAATTTACATTGAAGACTATACACTAGTGAATACAACAACTTTAAAACTCTGTGGTGACACTGCATTATAAGAAAAATGTGACTAGTGAGAAGCTTGTAAACACACAAAGCTAGAGCTTTGGCAAGTTCCTTCACACCCTACTCAAAGCCCTAGCAATTAAGGTTTGTTATGTGTCACGTTTAGGCTAGATGGATGGTCTAGATCTCATTTTGTGGCACAACTGATGGCTCCTTTACCCACTTTTTGGTGACACAATAAAAGCATTAAGGTTTCAAACAACAACTCATGGTGGTGCCATCATCACTTTTTTGTTGGTCGAGTTCACATCCAATGTTTTTTGGCTCAAAAAAAAGCCCTAAACCTTTTTTCCCCCTTTGTAGTAGTGGCTACCCTTTTTTAAAAGTCAAAATCTTGCTATAATTTGCCAAAAAACAAAACATTGGTTCTTAGATACATGTGTTTTTAAAAGTGATTTGATAGATTTAAAAATCTAAATCGAAACCTATGACATAATTGAATGTAATGTATAAATTATATCATTTTTAAAATATGAATCAAATCTTATGACATAATCTATGTATAATGCATAAATTGTATGTGATTGAAATTCAAGTTGCTTTATTTAACCCCCTAGACCAGACACATGTGCCTAATGGAGTTCACCATTGAACTACTCATCTGACACCAAAAGTTATTCAGAGGATCCTTTAAACCATAGACTGCCAGGGTTAACAATAAAAAATAAAAAATTGTCCAACACTGGACATTTCCAAAATGTAAGGTTAGACTCAATGGCCACCTCATCCTAGGCCCCTTGTCCCAATACTACCCCTATGAATTACAAAAAGAGCCATACTAGTCTCATTTGTCCTAGACTAATGCATGTGTTTCGCCCTTGAAGCCCAAGACATACAAATCATTAAGTCATCCATGAAAGCAGGTGTTTAAGCCTTGGGACACTGGCCTACATATGCTAGGACTTGACATCCTAGGACATGATGTCTTTAAAAGCCTAAGATAGTAAGGTTTGAAGGCCTAGGGACATGAGGGCCTAGGGACATGAAGACATGTCCTAGGAAATGAAGGCCTAGGACATGTGAACATGTCCTATCAACAATTCTTTCCCTAGCATTCCAAAGCTTTTGTTTTAGTTCAATTATCAAAGTTGATTTGAAGTTCTAAATGCTTCTATTGTTTTGATTCTTTTGGTGGTGTTTTGGAGTTTCATTTTATAAATTATCATATGGATTTTTTTGTTTTCTGCAACAAAGGTGTCATTGTCTTACTCATACTCATCCATAACATGTTGAAATTCAAAAATTCAAGTGAAGGATCAATTTGTAAAACAAAACCTCAAGAGATCAAAATAAAACTTCATAAATACAATTTTAAAAACACAAGTCCAAGAAGTAATGTTTGACCAGACTAAACTATGTCAATCCTCAACTTCACTAAAGTGCTTCACCTCTATCATTAATAAAGCATAAGCATATAAGCCTTGTGACTTGCATCACATACTTCGTCACCCACATCAATGTTTGTTTAATAAATGCATTTTTCAATTGCAACGTGACAATAATCACTCAAATAATAATGCAAGAGAAAATAATCAACTACTTTTCCCTTCATTACCAATAATGTATGCCTTGTCCTTCACTAATGCCAAATTAAAAAGCAATTTAAGAGGTTGAACGTGACTTTCATTCCTATCTCATCACAACCTCCACTCGTGGTTCCCCCCTAATGGACATGGATCTTGTGTCCCTATTTCACTAGGTGGAACATTAGTATGGAGGTCATCAAAACGACTCCTCCACCTTTAAAACCACTCAAACTTTTGAAAGTATCTAATCAGTACATGTTGGTTAATCCTCCTAACCCAATGTTCATTCCAAATTGCAACATATTCATCCACTACATGTTGCAAAATTAGAAGATGTAGTGAATGACTCTCAAAAAAGGATCATCCATGTCCAAGATGCTTGCATCCTCCATAGCCTTGAAGCAATCCTATAAATAGAACATGATTCACTCCTATAAATGTCACCTCCAGTGTGTTCAATACATTTGACCAACCATGACTTTCTTGAATAGTTAGGATCTTCCAAAGTTTTCTAGTCATGTTCATTTGAGACAACTTGACAACCCACTAAGTATAGTAGTCATAACAGTGCATGGTAGTTTGTGAACCAAACAAATCTCACTTTCAATTCCAGGTAACAAGGCCTAAGCACAACTAATTCTGCTTAGGAAGAAAATTTAACTAAAAGTTTTTCACTAGCATGAAAGTCCCTAAATTATCATAGTCTGGCTGCAATCATGTTCTTGGAGTTGATAACCTACAGAAATGAAGTAAAAACTAAAAAATCACTAAGCTGCCAGTGAAGATTCATCGCTTTGAAGATTCATGGTGTCCATATCACCTCTTAACATATACAATTGTGGACAGAGTCTCACATATACCAACCTTGTTTGTTGGTTATTGAAAGATGAAAAATATAATCTCCAAGTGAAAATCTGTCAGAGGACCCATTCACTTTTCAGTTGTTTTGACTGCACCCTATGTGTCAACTACCTACACTTTGACCACAATAATGCTCAACCCATGAGTATCAGCAAACAATCAGACCTAAAACTAATCTGTTTGGCACTTCAGCAAAAGTAGGATGAAAAAACTCTTCAAATAAAGAAGACCCAATTGGACTGATGATGCATTCATGAGAAAACAAGAATTGAAGTGGATACTACTCAATAACTACGCCCCCACAATGCCCATCTCTTCGCAGGCTTGCCTGATGCAAAACACTTAGTACCTGACCACCCAGGAGACAACACAACAAACAATCCAGATTAGAAACTGGCTAGAGCAGAGGAGTCAATTGTCTCCATTCTAGGGTGACAGATTTTCCACTGAAGGATCAAACACAAAAATATTGTTCTCCAAGCCTAATGATGGCTTACTATGCTTGTTTCAGACTCAACTGACAATAGGTCAATCTACCCTACAGTGAGAGTATATGACTAGTCACCAAATGGGATGGAAAAATCTCTACCTTCAGGGAGAAATTCCTGCACCACTGGGAGACTATCATGCTCAAAGGGCATGCACAGGGTCTTGGCTGCACCCCCATCCCCTTCGCTTTTAGTCCGGGCCTTCACATTCTCCTCCACCTCCTGCATAAGATTCACCAAATCTTTTCACTCAGCAAGATATGTTGAATGCATAGTCCAGAGACTCCCACATGTAAATTAATTAACATACCCCTAGTGCATTTTCTGCTGATTGGTGCCAAAGACTTCAATATTTGATCAAATATTGCCAAGAGAAATGATGAAACTCTTGGACACAACAAAATGACATGATAGGCAGTAAGAGCAGAATAATTTACCACTTCATCACACCAGGGGGCAAGGACCATCTTCTTGTTGTTAAGTGCAGCCATGAAGTCATCCCAGTTGTAAGCTGTTGCAATGCATGAACTCCTCTCCTCTCTAGCTTTTTCCAGTAAATGCTTCTGCATCTCATCCAAAATTTTCCCAATTCTCTCCACAAGATCTGCAACAGGAATATCTTGAGATCGACCTTCTGCTTTGTCTTCCAAGTCCCGTCGAACAACACGTACCTACATAACACAAATAACCACCTATTCTAAGGGATTGCAAGACCCCAAAGTCCACACACCCAATGCCCTGAAAACATTGCTTCAAACTACCTTACCAAACACAATAGATAGGTGGGTCCCTAACACTGAATGCTTGCAAAAGTAGCATCTACCTGCTTCTTTTCAATGTCCCGTGGTCCAATCTCAATCCGAAGGGGAACCCCTTTCAGCTCCCAGTGCGAATACTTCCAGCCTGGGGAGTAATTATCACGTAGGTCCTCCTTTACCCTGATGTCTGCTTGCTGCAACTGGTGGACAACCTTCAAGCATTCATCAGAGGGGTCAATGCCCTTGAAAGGTACAGGAATCACAACCACCTGGATGGGTGCCACTCGGGGAGGCAACACTAGCCCTTTGTCATCTCCATGTACCATCACCATCACTCCTATCTGCAGACACATTTACATGTAAATTTTGCCTTCAAATCAAAGTCAGTCCTATCTGCAAACCATAACCAAAGTAAGCAATCCATGGACGAAGTGTACTCATAGATAAAGAGACAGAATGCATTTATGCTTAGGATGAACCAAATCCTTCACAATCACTCATGTTGCCATCCATCCATGATATTTGGTCACTCTTAACAGTCCATGAACAGTGATGAGTAATCAGTGTTGTTTAATCAAGAATATGTACCCACGAGAGCTGAAAGGCAGTACCGAGCGAGTGGTGAGACCCCAAGAGTTTTGCCAAACCATCTTCCGCTCCCCCTTGTCATCTTCAAACATAATCTCAAACATCTTTGCAAAGTTTTGACCAAGACAATGTGATGTGGCTGCTTGGACACCACGTCCAGTGGTGGGGATAAATGCCTGTCACAAAATGAACCACTGTGGACTCGTTTCAGCTCTTTTCCCTCAGAAGGGTTCCAGAAATCAATGCTAACTCCACTTTAACCTGTAATGTCTATGGGTGGTGAAAGCCCCAGAATCACTGAATTTATATCTATAAGATTGCAGAGAATACTCAACAATAGCATTTTGAATGTAACTGTTGTTTCAGTTCCACCAAACCAAAACTAACACAATAAAAATGAGTGTGGTCATAGGCTCATGAGCATCAGTCACAAAGTACCACACCATAACCTTCATAATGCAGTGACTAGCTACAACTATTCCCCCACTAACTTTGTCAGCTCTGTTGGGTATAGATAAGTATGCAACAAGGTGCCCAAAATTTTCAGCAGGTAGTACAAAAATCTGTGTCCTGAGTTTCTGTCACATTTCTGGAGCAACAGAAGCATCACTGAATTGATGTATCATCATAAGAATTGAAAGAATGCAGAATGAAATGAAAAAGACCTCCACAGTTGTTGTATAGAGACCACCAGCAAACTTTTCAATTTCACTCTTCACACCCTTTATAACAGGCACTGCTAGCAGTTCCTCATATACTCGACGATATAACTCCAGTATCGCATGTACCTGCTCAGGTAAATTTTGGGTATGCATCAAAAAAAATCTTTTGCTTCAGACCTAGATAGTCAAACTTTGTGCTCCTATAAGAGTGAGAAATACTTGACCTTGAAATAGATGCAACATAGTACAACTCAAATGTGGGGTTACTGCAAGATTGCTTCTAATACAATGTATTCTACAGAGACGGACTAGTAAAAAGTGAATGTGCACCTCTTTGTCAGCTTCCTCCTTTGTAGCAAATGCAGTATGACCTTCCTGCCATAAAAACTCACGACTCCTGTGAAATAAACGTAATAGATTAATCATTGAACTAAGAAAACAAAGTGGCATCAGCTTTGGCAGGGACTACATGCTACACTTTTCCTTCATAGTGTAACAAAATTCTAGACTTGATCATTGAGACACTCAACTGTGCTTTTGTCATGGATTGATCAGTTTCAGTGGGTGATCAGCAAAGTACTCACCTGATGAAAGGAGTAGGATGTTTGAACTCCCACCGCACCACATTGCACCGCTGATTTATTCTAAGAGGAAGGTCCCGATGACCCCGAATCCACTTAGCAAAGATGGGATACATAACTGTCTCACTGGTAGGGCGGATGGCAATGGGCTCCTCTAATTGGGAGTCTCCTGATTTTGTCACCCATGCAACCTGCTCGTGCACAGGCACAGCCAAAATGGTGAAATTAAGACATGAGAGTCAAAGAATCGATGGAGCTTGCCAAATTCCAAACCACAAACCTTGTGTATCGCTAATTTGAATGCAAAGAGTCCAACATGGAAATGCTCAAAGAAAGGCACAGACAATACGCAGGTCAATGCAATGTCATGTTAAGTGGAGAGGCAAAAGTACCTCAGGGGCAAAACCTTCAACATGGTTTTTCTCTTTTGTCAGTGCCTTCTCTGATACAAAAAGAGGGAAGTAGGTGTTCTCAATCCCCATCTTCTTGATCTCCTTATCAAAAAAATCCTGTTCATGACATTCACCACCATTGAATTCAGTTACAAAACCCTAAACCCTAAACCCTCCTGAATGCTTTTAGTTACTAAGGCAATCTCCTTAAATAGAATACAGATCATGCATCCTATGCTTTGGAAGAAACCATATGCTTTCTTCTTATATACACATGTAATATATAGAGGAGAATCATTCAAGATTGAAAGACAAAGTTGCCCTAAAAAATCCAATATTCTTGCCCATACAAATGGAGGGCACCTTAATGGACTCCCAGATAGCATAAGACCAAGGCCGGAGAATGTAACACCCAGACACATCATAGTACTCAATCATTTCTCCTCGAACAACCAGCTGTATTCATTCAATCAAAGAAAATTGTCAGTATCCTCTGAGTCAAAAACACTGCCATTGAGAGTCTCTACACCCTAGAAGGTCACACCATAAAGAGCTTCACAGAAACATCATCCATGGTGAAGGTTGAAATGTTTGTCTTACATCTGAGTACCAATCCCCAAAGTTCTCTTCCTTCTTGAATGTTAGACCAAGGCCTGACTCTTTCTTGACTTCTTTCTTCTTTGCTGCAAATCACAAAAATTGTGTCAAAAATTGGCCTTGACAAATTTCAGCCCCGTGGATCCAAAACAAAGCTACAGATTTTCAAGCAAAACAAAACAGTGCGAATTTTGATACAACGTGATTTGAAATAGACAGAAACATTCCAAAGCTTTTACCTCCTGCTGCACCACCTCCATGCACAATTTCTTTCTTCTTCTCCCTAGGGGCTTTCTTACGTTTCTCCTTCGTTTCTTCAGGTGCATCAAGGTCTTTGAGGGGAGCTTCAGCACCTGCAATACTAACCTCCTCCGCAACATCTAGATCATGGACACTCACCACCTTATCACCGTTCGGCTCTGACATTGCTTCCTCCTTCAGGACACCAAACCTGCAAATGGGCAAATATGCTCAGGCCATCTTGCAAGAGCATTTTCCGGAATTTTAAACATTTATACAACACATTTCAGTATAAATGCATACGAAGAAGACAACGCTGGAGACATATGTGCGGAAGAAGGGATATGGTTGTTACCTCTGGTGGGAACGAAGAAGCACCTGCTGAGAGCTGTGCACCGCACGAGAGCAGAGCCAGAAACACAGTCTCGCTTGAACGAAAGCAATCCCAAATTCTAGGGCTCTCCGGGTCTCAAATTGAGGGCCCCCCC
>Ga0209208_10010197_pt1 | contig 12235 bp, 15 predicted proteins | sample S1TSphfallax_3_FD_187694 | JGI IMG/M metagenome (GOLD analysis project Ga0209208, IMG submission 187694) | Host-associated microbial communities from peat moss isolated from Minnesota, USA - S1T2_Fd - Sphagnum fallax MG (SPAdes) (version 2) | ecosystem: Host-associated > Plants > Peat moss >...
TTCCCAAGGTTGGAAGGGGGGGGGGGGGATACTGCATGGTGAGGTGTCCTAGTCCTTTTCTAATGAAGTGGAAGGTAAAATATGCGTGCGAAAGGACATAGTTTTCAACATTGCCTTCTTCAAATGGAGTAATGGTACACCTCACACATTTGTGTCCTCTATGTCCACACCGTCTACATCACCTTGCAAGGTCTGTTCCATATGTTGCAATGGGTACTTAGAGGCTAAAAAGCATTGTAATACATGGAAGGTGTGGAAAATTTTAGTGCAAACTTTTTATTCCCACATTGATGGATTTTGGAAAGGACTTTGACACATATTTCACATTGGTCCACGGATGTGAAAATTTGAAGTATGACTCAATTACAAAACTTCAATGGTGCCGAAGTGTTGCCATATGCATGACCGTTTGCTGAAATTTTCACAGTTGTCAACTGCATGTGAAATTTGAAATATGGTTATTCCATCTCTTCGCACCTTTCACATGCATGCCCATTTTATTGCTACAAATTTATGCTTAATTCTCAGTGTTTTTGGGGGCTTTCCAAGTTTTGTAAGGCTGGGATTAAGATTTCTAAGGTGGCATCTTTTGCAAAATATAGTAATCCTGCAATGCCCTTAAAAGGATTTAGTTTTTGCTAAAGGATGTATGATATAATGACAAGATGAATTATATTATTTGGAGAAATGTTGAAATTTTTAAAAAAAAACTTTTTTAGAGAATGAAGCCTCGGGAAAGAAATTAGAAAATCTGTCGGATTTAGGGCAAGGATATCTATTCTCAACATGGAATTTCCAAAATCAATTGATTATTCAATAGCTGCATTGAAGCTACCATTGTACCACAGTACATCAATTCCTAATCGGACCAGAAGGTGACATGGAGGTGATATTGTAACCGTGGCATGAAATTCGATTCCTAAAAGGACCCTCAGCAGCTTGAAGAACATACTTCCCCAAGCGGAAAACTTAAAGCTCCCTGCATTAGTCAAGGCAATTGCACCAAGTCTAGGTAGGCATTTAGGTGATGCTTACCTTGCCGCCAAGGTGCATTTGTCCTCCCGGGGCCTGAAAGGCTAGAGGAGCAACCAAAATAGCCAGTTAGAACTAGGCCCACAGCCCAAATTGGGGTGATTTTTAGAGTTAAATTGATACCGTGACTTTAGGGTTCACTGAGGTTGGCCATTTCATGCGTAGGGTAACGCCTGGGGAGTGGAGCATTACCAAACTACACCCCCCCCTAACCAAGACAGAGTTCTTTAAAATATTATAACCTTAGGCCGAAATGCTTGGGAAAAACTTGACCTAAGTTGAATTAAAATAAAGATATTTCACAATCTTTAAATTTATTTATATTTCAACTATTTATGTGTTTGGCCTATGCTTGTTATGTATTGGACTCAAGGACATCCTTTACAAGGCATTTGTCTTGTTTCACAAGATATGCATGTTGCAATTGTCTTAGAAACTATGGAAATGCTCAAACCACAAGCCAAAATGTAAACCACATGCCAAAATGTTTAAGAATATTATAATGGGTGAAAGCATGATAAAGTATGACAATGAGGGATATTTGATGTTTTTATGAAAATTATCCATAAATTAAGTCTTAATACATTGAACTCATGAATATTTTTTATTTTAATGATCAATAAGAGGAAGTTCTTTTACTTCATTGAATAATATGAAAACATTGCATGCTAAGATACACATTTAAGTACATTTTTTAAAATACAAATATAAGAACGTATTTGTTCCACTTTTGAACAAATATATAAAAATATGATGAAAATACAATTATGATTGAATTTTTTATATTTTCAAATGGATGAAGCATTAATATGTATCAATGTGGTTTTTTCTTTTTCATAGTATATTCATTATCTACTAAAGTTTTCATATAAAAATATGTTTGAAATGAAAACCTAGTCAATTTAGAACATATTTTTCATCCATTTTTCTTATACTAAAATTCTTCAAACTTTATGTGTAGCTAACTATAAACTCAATGGAGAGCACCATTGTTTTAATATGAAAGTTAAAAAGTTTTGAATAGGCTTTTTCATGTTTATGCTATAAATGTGATTGTGAATATTTGTATAGGACATTTTTTTGACATACTTCACCATGTTTTCACCCTAATCTTAGACCAAAATGCTCCAATATTGAATATTTGAAATTCAATGGAGTGTTAATTGAAAGAATCTAATGTACATGGGGTCTTTTTTTCTTTGTTTTCTCTCTATTTTTCATCTCACTTTGAAAGTCCCATATATGTGAATAGATCTAGAGAAGACAAATCCAACAAGTCCATGAAGAGTTTTCAACTCTCAAAATTAAACACATTTGAATCATCAATTGAAATTCAAGAAAACAAAATGTTTGAAAACAAATGTTCAATTTGATTAACTAACCTTTGAGATTGAAGTTTAAATAACTTTTTAAATATTCAATGCATGAGCATTTTAGCATGAGGTTATAATATTCTTACACATTTTGGATTATGGTTTGAGCATGTTGGCAAGCGGTCCAAGCATTTTGTACCTTGCTAAAGCCCAAGCTCACTAGCATACTATCTTCGAACCACCATGTGTTTGTCAGATATTTTTGTTAAATTATGTTTGATATTATCACATGTTAGATAAATTGTAGAATTTCACATTAAAAAATGGACGGCTGCGATTGAGTTTCAGAGGAGATGAGGCACCTCCTTTGATTTTTAACAAGCTTAGAAGTAAGGTGCCTCCTCTGATTTTAAGGAACCATCTGTATAAGGTGGCTCCTCTATGGCAGAAAGTTTAATGGCGGTAAGTTGCAATGTTGGGCAGTATTTTTTTTTCTATGAGAGTCACTGATTCCGGTTCTTCCCAACACTTGAGAGGACTAACTTGGGTCTGTAAAAAAATTATTTTAAACTTATGAGAACGGATCAGCCTATCACATTTTTTGAAATTGTTAATGGATCTGATTTTCAGACAATGTGATTCTCGCAAATGTGATGATAGTCAGTTTTCATATTTGGCTTTCGCAATCTAGATTTCCTCTATATATATATAATCTCAATTAAATATTCTTAGTTGTAGCACTAGCAATGTAACAGGGCAATAACCAGGCAATTCAATGGAACAACAACCAAGCAACACGATAGAATAACAACAGGGCAATGCAAATGAATAGCAACCACTAGCAATGCAAAGAGGCAAGCACCAACAATGCAAAGAAGCACCAACCAGCAACACAATGGAGCAACCAACAACACAATGCAAGAGCAACTAGCAACATGATGAGGAGCAACTAACAACGCGATGGAATAGCCATGAACAATTCAATAGAGCAACGTAAAAAAGTAGCATACAAAAATAGTAAGGAGCACCAAAAAATGCAAAAAGACAACAAAGCAATGCAACAAGATAAAATGTTAATCAAGATTACAAAAAATGAAACCCATGAAAGGTTTTTATATGTTTGGGTGCCCCCTCTCAACACTTCCCACCTCCTCCTCACTAAATTAAGCTAACTTAATATAAACCAACCTAATATAACCTAAACTAATCCTAATTTTTTCTAATTAGTTCCCTAAGAACCAAATTTTGGTTCTCTCATAGAATCAACCCAATTCTCAAAAAGTATATAGTTTGAAAAAAACACCAATTTTCAATAACTCGATTCCTCAATTCTCACTTGGGTGAGAACTGTTGATCTAGTTTTCCAACCAGTTATCACCAAATGTGATACCAATTAGTTCTCATTGTGAAAACTTGAAAACCAATTTGAGAATTGGGGTTCCCAACAAGAATCACCCAACATTTGTAAGGTGCCTTGTACATACAGAAATTTCCTAAAGGTTCTTCAACATGCTTGATCTACAGAGAAATCTACTTGGATCCATAGGCAATGCCAACAAGTCAAAAAGAAATTGGGGAAAATCCAGGCACAAAAGTTTATCCTTTCATGTAAAATTTTCATGTTCTTATCCATTTATTTGCTTTTCATATTTTTATTGAAGAAAAGTTCTCTTGTTCCTTGTGTCTTAATGCATTAGGTGGATTTTGGTAGTATAATTGGAGGGTGCCTTATTGCACGAAATTTCTCCTATGCAAAAAGTGGATGTTAATGGCAAGAGCCTTCAGTAGGAACTTGCACTATAATTTTCTTACCAAAATGTAAATACAAAATCTAAGTACCAAAATCTAGTTACCAAAAATGTTACCGAAACTATTTTTACCAAAACCTTTTAACCAAAATGGATTGCTGAAATAACTAAAGGGTCATTTTTAGAACCAAAAATTAATCTCACTTTAGTTTGGAGGATAGGATTATGATGTTTAAATAATTTTGTAGTTCAAGAGATTTTATGGGGATTCCCTTGATTTTTGGGGTTATCCCAGGCGTCATAAAATTAGGCGAACGCCTAATTTAAACAAAATAAGCTAAATTAGGCGTTTCCTGTGCCGACAAATTAGGCGTTTACTAAAAAAGGCCCTTTTGTGGTCATTTTGTCGAATTACTCGACCGGATTGAGTAAGCCAAGCATTTCGCCGATGGTGCCCATCTGTTTCATCTGGAACACGCCCTCCAGTGACAGTGCCATCAGGCACGTACGGTAGGCGTCCTTCTCGCACTTTAAAATTGAGAAGTCGCTCTCCACGCACGTCGTGTTGGCAAAGGCGCTCGCCAGGCCACCACAGAACAATCAGAGATGGTTCAGGGCGGGCTGGGCCAGCAAGGCGTCCCAGGCGTCGTTGAACATTGTTTGGAAGCTATGACTATCAACAATACGCTTTAGAGGAGCAGAGCCACGAACCACCTCGACGAGCGCACGATGCTCCTGCTCAATAAGATCGACCAACTCCTCGCCCCAAGCCTTGATCATCATCCCGTGGCGGGGACCCAAGACGTGTTCAATGAAATAACTCATCCGCATCTTATAAAGATGTTGAGGGAAGACGGCCGGCGCGAGTTGTGCTGCGGCGTTGTTGCAGCAGTCGCGCTCTCCCTGCACGAGTGACAGGCCCTTGACAAGGCGCAACGCGTACCCGGCGATCTCGCGCAACACGCTGATCTGGTCTTCATCGGTCAGTAACAGGAACAGGTCCTTGACCCAGGTCCCCTGATCCTTGACATGCACAAGGACATCCTTGAACGTGACCCACCACACGCCGAGTTCGAGGTAACTGTTCTCCTCACGATCACCCCGCTACATCGCCTCGTTGTCATCTTCATGTTGGATGTCAACCATTAGGAGAATGTTCTGGACCAGCTGCTCAATGTACTCGGTTTGCTGCAACAGGCAGAGGTTGCGTTGTTGCAAATTGACGAGCGTGACATTGCACGCCGTGGCGAAAGGGTTGATGGCGCAGGCAATGATCCTGTACTCGACAGTCGGCGACGAGGCGTGCTGCTGCTGCTCTATCCACTCTAGCAACTTAATGCGGTGTGTCAGCAGCCACTGCAATTGGCCTTGGAAGTGTGCTCAGCAATTCGTGTCCTTTGGGCACTTGCTACCCATCATGAGCTATAAATTGGCCTGTTGGCGGAGATGCACCGTGAAGCTGTGTGTCGTTTTGGTGAATGTGTCGTCGCTGATCATGACCGTCGCGTCCTGAATGACGAGGTCCATCTGGTGCGCGGGACACTATACGCGCAGGACCTTGTTGGCGGACTCCTTGTCCATGAGCGTCACAAATCCGCCTTTCCATCCGGTCATGGTGTTCTCACCGTCCATGCTGACCGATAACAGCTTGTGCCGCCAAGAACTATAGAGCTGGTCGAGCAGCTTGCAAATCATCTTGCAGATGTTTACGGCCGAATGGCGATCGTAGAATGGGACGACGACCAAATGGATGTTGAACAGGCGGCCACCGACACAGACGCAGATGCGCACGTCAAAGAATGACACGCCTTGAGTACTCCCGTCGCTGGTGAACGAAAACGCCCAAACATCGTGGTGGTTCAGGACATTCGATAGGACCTGCAGGTTGGCGCTGACGTTGACACGGACCATCTTGCCGACCTCGTGATCGTTGAGGCCCACCAATTTCCCGTTGCCAAACACGTCCTTGTGCTGCCCGATCACAGCCGACGTCTGCCTGAACGACAAGCCGATTTACGTGTGCTGTAATGTCAAATTGTACAAGATCGCGTTGCTGACCTTGGCCACGTACGAACCGTCATCCTGCTGGTGGAACAACTTCAGGGCGTTGGTCATAGTGATCAGCTCCATCTCCTCGTCGTCCTCGTCTAGCTCCGGCTTGAAGAACATGTCGCCAATGATGACCTCGACAATACCTTTCGATATGGGGATGGTCAGCACCGTCTGCATTGAGTTAAGATATCGGTGCATTGATTCCTGGACGCACTTCCTAGCATCAAAGAATTTATTCTTTTCTTGGTTACTAAGAGCCTTGTACTCAGCGAAATCATCAGGGTGCTGTGACGTGAGATGACCGGCAAAGTTCTCCTTGCGAAACGTCGGATTCCAATATTTGGTGTTGTTGGTTCGATTGTGCTCGCGACCATCGTCTTCCATGGCGCCAGAGCACCCGAGCCGCTTGCAGAACAGGCAGACGACGCATGTCACAACGCTATTGTGCTCCGATTATGTGATCTCGAGTCCAAATTCAAGCAAATGTTTTTGTTGAAACGGCGTTGTGCGAGACGGTGTACCGCTTGTCTTCCTCTTCTTCACGGTTTGCGCCATGTCAATTTGCCTATGAACGCGTTGAGGCGGCCGAAGGCGTCGACTTGCCGGAAACTGCGCCAGGCAGCCCAGGCCAGACCAGGCGGACTCCAGGCGGCGCCACTGCACCATCAATATCACTCCTTAGCCCCAATGCACGTCAATTATGATTTTTCCTTATTTTAGGCCAGACTAGGCAAACTCCAAGCGACGCCACTGCACCATCAATATCACTCCTTGGCCCCAATGCACGTCAATTATGATTTTTCCTTATTTTAGGCGTTTGGCTCATTTTAAATTAGGCTAATTAGGCGTCTATTTTTAGAACGCCTAATTTTATGAGGCCTGGGTTATCCACTATTTTTCCACCACTTCAAAAGAGGTTCACATTGGGAAACCTGGGAAGGAAAATATAACTTGGATCTTGTGTAATGATTTTTTGATTATGCTCGAAAGCAAAGTAAATTTTTTTAAGCATTGTGTATTTTTTCTTGTATGTCTTTGTATTTCTTTATTGAAGTTGTGTGTCTTTTAGGGAGTCTTTATTTTGCACGATGGGAACTTGCAATCAATTTGTACTATCAATTTTATAAATTTTTTGTGACTATTTCTCATTTATTGTTGTAGAATTGAAATGTTCATTTTTTGCCTAGTGCATGAAACCTAAGATTATGGCCTTAACATTTGGTGATCATATTGCGAACAAAACCAAGATTTTTGGTTCAATGATTATTTTTATTAGAATTCTAATTTAAACTATTTATTTCTTCCAAGGAAGTGGATTTTTATGTTTAAAAATAAATTTTGTTGTATTGTTTACTTGTTGGTGTTACAAGTAGCATACAACTATTTTAAATCCCCAGAAATATATATATATTAAATATATCTTTTTTATTTTACTTTGTTCAAATTGTGTCTCTTAATATGACCACTGTACTAACAAAGAGTATGAGGAAATGAGTGGAAGAGGTGGACTAGCAAGAGGCCAAGAAGGAACCAAACTACTAAAGATGAAAGTTGAGGAGACTACTCCCAATGATGAACAAGAAAAGTTGGAGGAACCATTTGAAAACATAGAATTGGAAATTTAGGATAATACCAAAAATCAACTATTGAAATGAGCTATCATTGTCACAGAACAAGAGCTTTCATGGAGACCGATTTGGAATCCTATTGAAAAGAAAAAAATTCAGTACCATGAAATTGTTTTATCAAATCCATGTATTTGGGAAGCTGAGATTCTTCACTTCCATAAATGAACTTCTAGTCTGAAGAAAAGGATGCTTACAAGGACGGACGAAACGACCACTTGTCAAAAATGAATTTGGTTAATCAAGGAGATTACCAACCAAAAAATCCAGTAACCCTTGTTTTCAATGTTGGAATTTATGTCCATCAATTTGAAACCCCCCCTATTTTTTCATCATGGAACTGGGTGTGTGATAGCCAGTTGTCCATACCAAACTACTAGTGTGTTAACTATTATCACCTTACCCTCCATGTGGTCTCTCAAGTTTTAACTCACAACACCTCACAATCATTGCCAATAGTTGCCCGAAAAATCAATAGTAGTAGAATCTTTAGTTCAAAATGTGCCTATTACAAATCTTTCAGTGAGTATCCGAAATTTTCCTGACCAAAATTCGATACCCACATTATTGAACCTGTTCTTTTAGGACCATGTCTTTCTTTTGTACCCAACTTGCAATCTTTGGGAGGTATACCCACTACCTGGCCGATAGGTAACCTTTATTTTCAGGGAATCCTAGGTTGCCGTTCAGTTTCAATACTGGCTTTGGTCTCGATTACAAGCAATCAGGGTGGAGGATATTTTTCAGGGAATCCTAGGTTGCCCCAACTAGGGTTGCTGGCTGCACCTCAACCATATACTGGCTTTGGTCTCGATTACAGGCAATCAGGGTGGAGGACCTATGGATCCGAGATTTTTTCCAAATGAGCAAGGAAGTTCTAGTGGGCATACACACCAACCCACATCACAATCTGCTACTCCAATGATAAAGCTAAGCATCGACCAACAATAGGCACTACACCACTTAGAAGTGGTCCACATGGAGATGGAAGCGGCGCACCTGGTGATGGAAATGAACCACCTTGCAATGTAAATGGCCCATCTAGAGGAGGGAATGGCCCACATGATGTGGAAGTGATCCACCAAGTGGAGGAAACAACCTGCCTAGAAGAGAAGACCACTAGGAAGACCACCAGAAATAGCTAATACGGCCCCAAATGAACATTGGTCAATACTTAATTATTAGTAGAAAATGGTCATTTTGTGACTAGTATTTGTAACTAATTTTTAGTTGCAAGCAACATTTGCAATTAAAATTTTAATAATTACGTTGAACAAGTCACATGTGACATTAGCTACAAACGACAAAAAAATTAAATGAAAAAAAAAGTTAATGAAATAGACCTTCATCCTTTGACTGGCCATATATGTATTATCACTTGCAACTAGGATACAATTTTTTTGGTGCATTGGGAACAAGTGATATGTTGCCATGTGTCCCAACTTTTAATAATTTTATTATTACTTTGAAATAATCTAAGACATTTAGTTTTATGCTTGGATGGTTTTAGATTGTAACACATTGTGCAATAAAATTTGTCATGTAATGTATCAATTGAATTTGTTCAAAATAAATTTAAATCAATATTTTGGTATGTAGGATCAAACTAGGTAGGTACCTGGGTACGTAGGTTAGGGAGGTAGTTAAGTTAGGTGTAAGTACATGAATATTTTATTTTATTCTATTTTGGGTTAAGTTTTTTTATTGGCTCGTTTCATATATGCCCATGGTTTTTAATATGAAAATGTAAGACAAAACACCTTGTTTATATATTTTTCAAAATGAAAATGAAAGCCAAAACATATGGGATAAACTTTTTATTTGCAAACAACTGTAACTACAAAGTTTATCCCATATTTTATCCTCATTTTAATTTTTTTAATTATATAACGAGGTAGGTAAATAACTACCCACCTAGCTAACTAATTAATGAATGAATTAATAATATTAATAATATTAATAATTAATTATAGGATAATTAATATAATTATTGTATCATAAATGTCTTAATTTTAAAAACTAATTAGAAAATAAACTAGCCAACTAATTAGTTATTCGTAGTATTAATCATCAATATTGTTAATTTCATTATTATATATATATATTACTATTTATTATGAAATATTACTAAATATACTAGTTAAGTAAAATAATAATATATTTTTATTTAGACATAAATTATAATGATCTATGAACTAATTTAATAAACTAATAATTGGTTAATATTGAAATAACTAACTAATTATCAATAATTTAATAATTAATATTTCATTAAAAATATTAATAACTGAAATGTTGATTACTCGATAATTATAAATTATTAGCTATTAATTTTAAAAATTCTAAGAATATAACTTGTAGTTCACATAGGTTAATTATTTTTTTATTCCTATTTTATTATTATGTCAATTTTAAAATATTTTATGGAATTATAAACATCAATATTGAATAATATTATTATTAATAATTTTAGTATGCATAATGGTTTTAATTTTATTCATACTAATATCATCATCATCATTATGTAATAAAATAATTTTTATAAAATCTAATCAAAGATAATATTGAAGATTAATTTGTTTTATAAGGCAATCAATAAAATATATATTATATTATATTATATTAACAAAAATAATATGAATTGTCATTTGTAATAATTTAAAAAGTATGATAAGATAACTTGGATAAACTTATAATATGGTCGCAATATATTTAGTAAATATCTTATCACTAGAAGGACAAGGCCAATATGTGACCATCACATTTACAACTACCTGCAACTATTTGGTCTTTGCAACTAAATTTTTGTTATCTACGACTATTGTGACATTGTGCTGACATCAGTCAAGTCATCTTCGACTAACCTACGACTAGTTTGCGACTAATTTTATTTTCATCTATATATGGGTTGGATTTATCATCCAAGAGTAACCATTTAAAGTCCCATTTAGTCATAAGCGAAATGGTACTTAGTCATAGTTGGCGTATGTCTATATGTAAAATATCGTATTGTATGGTTTTTTAATGAGAGTGTTATACACAGGTGTAAAATACAAATTTGTACATATTCATAATTAGAAATTCTGAAACCAAAATAGGTGATTGTAAGTAGGGTTACGGCGACCTCCACGAAGCACAAGGTTTCAGTGATCGAGTGCGGCGTACGCGCACCGTTATTTTGCACTTTTCTACGACTGAGGGTGAAAACGTAGCGACGATTGGGGGGAAGATGGACTCGATGAATAGGATGAAGATGCAGAGTAGTCCAAGGCCGGCATCGGGGAGGCGAGTGGTTGCAGGGAAACGGATGCGACCTGATGAGACCAAGAACTACGTACAGAAGCTTCTAAAGAGGGAGATCAGTCGAGCGGGGAACCTAGCCTTCAATCGCACTAATTCGCAAGAGAAGTTTCAGAACTTCCATTTGCAGGTGTGTATGTGTGTGTGTGTGTTGCACAAATCTGTGTCGCCGAAATCACTTACAAACGGTGACAAGTCGGGTCGTCCTTATATTCACTAGGTTGTCTGGGTTTCGTGGCGTTTTCCAACAGCATCCAAGTTCTTGAGATTAGAGCCTGGCTCGACGGTTGCTCCCGAGTGTTTTGACTGAAGGCTGTCCGAGACTGTGCGGATTAGGGTTTTTTTTTCCCATTTTTGAACTCGAGTCCTCGGCATTTCTTCGTTGCTTTCAAGTTTTTCTTTAGGGTTTATAGGTGATTTGTTTCCCTATTTCGGGAGCAAGATCTAGAATATGTATCTCAGTAACGTCAGTGCTTAAACTTTGTCAAAAGTTGTATATGAAGTTGAGGTGTTACTGTCTTTCAACTCCTCTTTGATGTCTGTGTTTTTCTGAGCTCAATCTGTCCAAGATCGACCGGAACACTTTGTTATTGTTGGGTCTTCTTCTTTCCCCTGCTGTTGCTGCCTTCTTTTGTGGGAGAACCCGTTTGATCCACAAGAAGAAGACTTTGTCCCTTCCCAGCTGCTGCTACTGCCTCCTAGATGGAAGGGCTTTTGACTGTACTCTTCTTCTTCTTGTTGACAGTTGCATCCTTCTTCTTCTTCTGCTATTGCTGCTTGTTGCCTGATCAAAACTGGAGATAACAGACCTACTACAGGATCTGAATCCAAATTTCCTCTGGATGTTGAGCTGATGTTCACTTCTTCTTCTTCTTCTTCTTCAGCTGAAAACTCGCTTGTGGGTGCTGGATGATCCGTGAGCAGTACCGGAGTTGAATTCACCAGGCTCTTGTGAGGTAAGCTTCTGTGATTTTTGGTCGTCTTGGGTTTTGAGAGCTTGGAGCTTCTGACGAGCAGTTGACATTCTGGAGAGGAAGGAATACTATAAAGACCAGGCACTGGGTGTTGTGTATCTAACACAAGTTGGTGTGGAGTGGTGGCTTACTGTGGCAGGAGTCTAATTCAGCCTATCTTTCATCACGAATTAGAGCAATCGAAACCAAGC
>Ga0209208_10010198_pt1 | contig 12235 bp, 6 predicted proteins | sample S1TSphfallax_3_FD_187694 | JGI IMG/M metagenome (GOLD analysis project Ga0209208, IMG submission 187694) | Host-associated microbial communities from peat moss isolated from Minnesota, USA - S1T2_Fd - Sphagnum fallax MG (SPAdes) (version 2) | ecosystem: Host-associated > Plants > Peat moss >...
TTTAAAGGTCACTCATTAATTAATTGTCTTGTCTTATAAATATTACATTGTTTCTCCAGAAACTATTTCCATGGAAAGGCTAACTATTGTTGTTTGTTGTATTGTTATAATAGATAACACAATATTAAAATCCATGGGCAATTATAACATCATGGACAATGCTTGCATTTGTTTGACCTTGCATTGCATCTCGTAGCCCCATAAACTACAACATGAAAGTTTTTGTAACAACATGAAAATAAAACTCTTTCCAAGTTCTCACCACAAGGTTGTGAACATAAATTCCTGGCATAGCCAATTTGATTTTTTTATTTTTTTTGGCATAGTCAATTTCATTCACCAACCCAAAAAGAAACACACCACCTTGACATCCCACCACAAGACATGGTAGCCATCCACTTCACTTATGGGGGAAAAAAAACATTGAACCTGACCCATCTCCTTTTCAAACAACCTAAACCATTAAACCTGATCCTCATCATGTCTTGGGGAAAGCAAGAAGAACCTTGTATGGAGGTTTTGGTAGGAGATAAAAATTAATTTAGCCCATAAGTTCTACTAAATTTTACCCCAAAAAAAAGTGTATGTAAAATTGCAGGTTTTGAAAAATACATATCCCACCGAACATTAGTTTGTACTAATGTTGAGAGGATATTTGGTTTGTAGGGTTAAAACCAGGGTTAAGTCCAAGTTCTTGTAATCTAGATTCAAATTGAGACCCTTTCATTGGAACAAACACTAGAACTAGATCATGAAACTGAATGGTGAAAAAAAAAATTTGAACAAAATATCAAGATCTTTAGGTTTAAAAGTTGATTTTAAAAAACACCCTTATAAGTAGGTTGAATTTTATAGTTAAAATTTAATTTTAATTGGTTACTGAACTTCGTACCTATATGATCCCTGTTTTAATTTATTACAAAACTTTGTATTTGCAAAAAAAATAGCATTAAGGAATGTGTGCATGAAACTAAGCCCAAAGGTTCTTGAATTTGAAAAAATATGCTAAAATGGAAATTAAAGAGTTTAAAATTTGAAAAACCAGGCTCAAACCTTCACCCAAAGAATCGATTTTTCATTTTCAAAATAGGGATTTGATGTTCTCTTAAAAGATAAGGATCACATAACACTGGTTTGTATAACAATTTGACACAAAGTGGCATATATGGGTACACAAATGTAGAATAAATAATGATGCCAAAGTTTTGAACACAAGGTTCCATAATTTAAGGTTGTTGCTTTATGTGTGTTGCCATTAGTTCCATGACCAATGCACCATGTGGGCAGCTCTTAGTGCTTTAATACAAATTATGTTTTTGACAACACCATTCAATCATTTCACTAACTCCATTTACAAGCCATAACAATTGTATTCCATAACGGCCATTGGGAGAACTTAGTTAGCTGAGTGGTTGGCGGGCACATGCTGTGAAATCCAATTTCCATTCAAAACTGATTTTCTAAATTCTTATTGAAATTTCTAATGAGAAAATTTATTCAAAATTCAATAACTCTCACCCTATAGGTCTAGAAATTAGGAAACTACCCCTAGTACCCCCCATGCTCATTGAGGACTTTCCAATTGTACCAAGGGCGAATCCTCAATTTCCCTTAAGTTTTAATTTTTGATTGTGATTGAATTTTCTGTGATGAAAATACTCAAAATTCAATCATCCCTACATTGCAAGTTTAAATATTACAAAATTACCCTGGGGCACCTCTATTCATTGAAGGCTTTTCAGCAAGACTAAGGACATGGCTAGAGGCTCTGGTTTGGGATATCTCAACATGACAAAACAAACAAACAAACAAACAACCTTCTATATAATAGCAAGATTATAGAAACTTATTATACAAATTATGATGATTGCAATAAAATTTGGAGAACATTTGATCATGATATATAGAATAAGGTTACCCTGAAAAATAACCTTTTATCAATTTCTGATAGCCGTAATCATTTTGTTGCTCTTTAGAGCTAGATTTCACATTGCAAATTGACACATTTGGAACATCTCCTTTTATTGTTATGGGCTATCATGTCTGTAAACTTAGAGGTTGTAAAACAATAAAAAAAACTTAATCCTTTGATTTTTTTAAATGGTTTTGGTACAACATATTTGCACAAGATACAATCATTGACAAAAGTCCGTGTATAGGTTAAATCTTGCTATGGGTGGGCTAGATTGCTTGATTAATCCTCACAACCTTGTCTCCCATTGCTTGATTAATCCTCACAACCTAGTCTCCCATTGTTGTTGATTGGCCATATTAGTTAGTGGTCCACTTATTTTGCTATTAGTGATCTTTCCATTCCATTTTTATTTTCAATTCTTTGACCCTTAGGGTTTAATAGTTCACTTGTGCCATTCAATTTGAACATCACATACACCTTGGCACGAGTAGGAATATTTGGCGAGAATTTCTAACATGTTTTACTTGCAAAAAATATCAAGTCATGATTAAGGGCATAATGGAGTATTAATCTAGAAGGAACCATCTTAATTAGATCTTTTAAGTTCATATTACCAAATGATTGTTTTAATTTATTTTCAAATCTCATCATCAACCTCATTATTGTTTTCATTTTAATTGAGACCCTTTTACCTACAAAGACATTCAATTCATTTTGCAACCTTCAAAGCCCAGTGGCAATTTCAACACACTTGTATTAGATTTGACTTCAAGCCAAACCATTCATTGGGTAAATGAATGAAAACCATCTAGATGGGTAGGAAAAATAAAATAAAATTATCCTGCCCAGTTTTGTTTCTGGGCAAGAAGAAAATGTCCAGATGCCTTATGAGTGCCAATAAGATATGGGAAAACAATTTTATTTTATTTTTTTCTTCCCTAACTATAGCCCCCGAATTAAATGACCTTGTGCTTTGCACCCCCCAAAGAAGCTGGTGTTGTTCTAAAGAGGGCCTTTAGGAGGAAGGAAAAGACACTTCCAAAGTTCATACCCTTTCCTCCCTCTTGCTCTCTCTTCTACTCTCTTGTGCCCTTTATTTTCACATGGGGTCTGCTTCAACTTCCATGACTGAATTTTCCCATGCAACATTTTGATTCCAAAATTGTGCCAATAAAATCCGTGTGTTAAAAATATAAAGGGTTTCACTCTTTGGTCTAATTAGAACTTGCCTAGATACAATGAGCACAAAGAAGAAAAACACACACATTAATAAGCATTAAATTTTATGCTTTTGTTTAGGGCATTATTTCCTCTGCCTCATTCTGCACATGAAAGAGAGTGACATCCATTTGGTTTGGTTTTGTTTTGGTTTTGTTTTTGTTTTTCATTTTGGGTTTTTGCATCACTTACAGAAGTGAGGGAGTTGAGTTAATTTGGCAAACTAGAGGATTTTGGAGACAAGATGGTTGCATTCAGATTTTTCTTGCAGTTATTTTTCACAGGATCAAATCGAGAAAATGGTTTCGTTTTTCGGCTCTGACTTGTAATGGTTTCACACAATTTTTTGAGATGCATGTACACAAGTTTCTTGTGACAACATTATGAGTTCAATGGCCAAAATAAATTGGGGTGTGGTATTGGGTTTATTGGTATGCTATATAATTGCATTCTCGCTTGCTATTGCGGCTGAACAACATCGATCAAAGGTTCAAAACTCCAACACAAACCTTTCATGTCGTTTGATGAAAGAAGACACAATTTTTTAAAATATCCAGATCTATTCTTTCCAATACTATAATGGAATCCATAATAGCAACATCGATATTGTTTGTTTGTTTGTTTGATTTTTGGGGTATATTATTGCACACTGGAATATTATTGCATTTGTACAATGATTTGATTTTCTTCTACCCGTGAAATTAAGTTGTTTATTTAGAGGTTGTTTGAAGCACTCCTGGGGGTGAAAAACCAAATGGGATATATATCATAGTACCTCAGCCAGTTCAACACTAATTATAAATATTTTCAGAAATGTTGAAATTTTCCAAAAGAAATTTTTTTTTCAGTAATTTTTTTTTTCTGAGGGAAAATAAAGAATCTGAGAGAAAATTTGAAAATATATATCATTTGTTGAAATGGAATCCTCAAAATTAATTAATTAATTATTCGACAAACATGTGTTGAAGTGGTCAAGGTAACATGGTATTGCATTGTATGCAAAGACATTGATTTTAATGGAAACAAGAAGAAATGTATGTTTGCATAGTACAATGCTCAATTAACAAATAAGGGCATTGTATGCAAATATTCATTGTAATTTCTAAGTGTTCATTTCACCTTAGGGGTCACTGCCTTTTAATTGACAGTGGACCCAAAGAAAATCTCTGCAATATTTGCACTGGAAATAGACATTTACAAAGTGATATGACATTCATGCATTTGTCCAAACTTTTTAGACCTAATCTCACTTTCATAAATTGAAGGCTGTTGAAATTGCTTGTTATGGAACTTGTTCAAAACACCCACTAGCCTATAACACAAACATATGATTAAAAAAAATCTTCACAAAGTGTAAGTCTCCCACCTAAGTTGTGAATACCAATGTAACCCATTTAGTATGCAAAGAATACCACGAAAAACACCACACAACAACCACCCAACCAAAGAAACTTATGGATGAGTAATATGGTCATAGGCAATCAAGGCACATTATGTGAAACTTAGGAATAATTTGGTACTACTACCATAACAAAAACACAAATTTTTTGGGGGTGAAAATACTAGGCAGTGGTAACATATGTGAGTCTAAGTTCAAATTCGACAAGTGAGAATGAAACAACATTGAATGGCACATCCAATGGGAACGTGACAAATTACAATGGCTACTACTATTGCAAGTATGACTCGGATATGTCCTCAACATATGGAGTGGTCGGGTTTGTCTTTCTATGCATCACTCAGGTGGTGATCATGGGATGTACCAAATGTTTATGCTTTGATGGTGAGCATAAACCCGGCGGCATGCGAGCATGTGCTGTTGTCTCCTTTGGCCTACTATGGTATTTATTTATAGCACCAACACTTTCTCTTCCAATAAGAAAATAAACTTGTTACCCAATATGAACAAGTTATGATCATATTTTGCATCACTCACACACACCAAAGAAGTTTTTAAATATATAAATACAAGTTTGTGACTCTCTCTCTCTCTCATAAAACAAACTCAAGTTACAACTCTATTTTCCACACATGTCATTGTATATTTATGCATGTGTAGTTGTAATCAAGGGTCTTTTCTATTTTTTTTTCAAATTTCAAAAAAAATTCATTTAAAAAAAAAATTCCCCAATTTTCAACCAAAGAGCATTGGCAAATTTTGCATGTTTTTTGGTCGAAAAAATGACAATTTTTTTAAGGAAAAAAAACCCACTGGAACTCGTAACTTGAATAATGTGGTTGTTGGTGTGAGGGTGGTGTTGTTGGTCCCAGGCTATGCTTTGCAATAGCAGAGATTTGTTTTCTGGCAGGAGCTAATGAGAACTCACTTCGGTCAAGCACACGCGAGTTTGTGACGGGACAACAAGAGATTGATAAGTACTTGACATGTGAGATGATGCACAAGGGCATATTCGGTGCAGCTGGTGCTTTCACTTTCTTCTCGGGAGTGACTGGAGTGTGCTACTATGTTTGCTTAGTGCTTAGCCGCAACGTAATTGCTCCAAATTGGCAAGGTCGAGGAGGCGACACTCCATCAAACCTTCCAAACTCTTCTTCAACATCATCATCTGGTGCTGCAATTCGTCCCAATATTCCAAATCCATATGCACTAAGCAATGATGACTTGCCGACTGGAAGGCCATCGCAATTGACCCCAACGAATGACGTTTTTGGTGCCAATAGGTCAATTGGGAATATGAATCGACCTCTTCCAGGCCAAATGAATCGGCCCCCAACAAATCCACCTAGTCCATATTCTCTTGGTTGATGACAAAAGCTACTAGGGTTCAACATTTCCTATGGCCTCCTCCACTTGTACACAACACTAGAAATGATCCTTAGGTTGAAAATAAGTTGGGTAGAAAAACTTGTGGTGCAATTTTAGTCACAAACTTTGACAATGAAAGACTACTAATCATGAATTCACTATGATGAATTCATAAGACCATTTAACTCTGCCAAAATCGTTGACGCAATATTGGATTATTGTCGTAGTGAAGCTTTGGGATGGATATGAGACTAAGAGTTTTACATTTTGGCCCTTGTGTTAGCTAATTGTAATTTGCATTGAACATCTTCAACCCAAGGAGCCTCTTTCCAAGTCTTCTTTCTCTATGGTCTTTAAACATGTTTAGAATGCACTTTTGTACACAATTTGCTTAGCCCCAAAATGTCAATGTGCATGTGCAAATATATGTCACATAGACTCTACATTTCTTACTACTTGTCTCAATACCCTATGCAAAATAATTGAGGATTGTCTCACAAATTGAATTTAGTCCAATTTAAATCTCGGGAATTTGTGTTGTTGTTTGTGGGAAGGAAAGGAAGAGTGAGAAGGAATAAAGGAATTTTTTTATTTTGTATGTATTCCTTTTACAAGTATGAAAAAAAACCTCAAAATGTTTACAATTAAATATAGTGAATGCTTCAAAGTTTGTGGATGAAATTGATCATGAACATACTATTGTCCATAAATGAATGCAATGACACCATACCATTGAAATTAGTTTTTGGGATGCAATCCTCAATACACATTAATTGAGCTACTTGAATAGGGTTTTATGTTCATGAATGACCTTTATCACACACATAATTTTCCATATGGATTAAATGGATGATCGATGAAACTTTGTTCATCGATCAAATATGGGTAAATTTGGAAGAATAAGTAAATGCTCCCCATTTCACCCTTTCAAACAAAAAGAAGGTTAGATATTCAAATGAAAAGAATGTTCATCCATTTACAAATGAAAGAGAGGTTTGAAGAGAAAACGAAATAAAAATTTCACATATTGAATGATAGGTGTTGAAGAGAGAAATAATACTAATAATAATAATCTCCACTAATTTTTAAAGAAAGAGAAGTTGGAAGGAAAAAAAAAAGGGGAAAAATGCATCCATTCTAAATGATAATTAAGACATTGGAGGGCAATAATTAAGTACTCGCCCCATTCCAAATAGAAGAAGGAAGGTTTGTAAATAAGTTTGAAAGAGGATATAATAAGCTTATAAGTAGATATTAAGTCCATTAAGAAACATATATACATACATACATAGTTTTTGTAATTATGTAAAAAATAAATCTAATTACATAGATCAAATTGAACTTCAAAAATGGAGCTAACCAAAAGGGTGACATATATGGGTGAAACTAATGACAAAAATGAACCATCTAACATGGATGCATACATAAAAATTCATGAAATTTGTAAAATGATGAAATTATATGTGGATAAGGGAAAATGACATCCTTTTAAAGAGTCCCGTTTTCTCTTGTGATATCTTTAAATTTTGTCTTTTAACTTAAAAACTGCTCTTTAAATATCAATTTACGACATTTAATATTACAAAAAAATTATCGGTAATTAACCATTGATATGCACCCACGTGATTTGATGTTTCACTATAAGTAAATTTTAATAGTCAATTAACAATTTAGACATCTTTTGGTTGCTATGTGTAATAAAATTATAAACATGTGATGTCCTTTTTGATACACCTTATCTTGAAAACACCCCCAAAAATCATTTTCAATAAAAATATGTATATCATAATTCCTTTTGATGCATCTTCAAATAATACCTCATCATTTAGCCATTATTCTACCATATGGAAGAAGATGTGGCCAAATTGCAAATTAGTTTAAATTTACAATGTTCTATGATCATTTTCCATTTTAAATTAACAAACTATTTTACTTGGTTTCATTAAGTTAAATATGTGAACAAGAATATAAGGCTTTAATGATTGGACAACTAAAGAGCTTCTCAATTGTGCTTCTTATTACATTAGGGGTCACATTATTTGTTGATTTATATTATAATGTGCGGTAAAGGAGGAATTGCTTAGGGATAGATTTTCCTTGAAGGGCTACAATTTTTGGTATCCTTGTAACAAATTATGCAAATTTGTGATGTGTTTAAGTGTCTTTGACTTGAAAGTGAAACTTACTTATTCCTTGTCACATGAACTTGGACAATTCTATTCAAAATAACACAACATTTTCACATTCTAATTGGATTTAATAAGGATCAATTTGAAGTTAACATTGAAACTAGAATTGCACATATTTGTGATGTGTCTAACATGAAATTGCCTTGACAATGAACATACATACTTCTTGTCACATCAACTTGAACAATTTTGTTTAGAATGACACAAAATTTTCAAATTCTAAGTGAATTTCATAAGTGTCAAATTAAAGTCAACATTGAAAGTAGAAAGTGAAATTTGTTTGGTTGGGATATAAAAATGACATTTAAAAACAAGTTTCAAAGATGATTCTAAGCATGCTTTCCAAGTTCAAATCATAAAACCATTCAAATGTTGGTTTACAAAAACTAGGCGAAGTCATTTCCATTTTTTCCAATAGCATGCAAAACAATATAAAGTGCAACTTATGGAGAAAAAAATATAATTTATAATTTATGTAGCTGTAAATAAGGTGCTTAAATTTGATTATGTGAATATATCTAAAATACATTCAGAATATTTTCAAATTTGATACAATATTCGTTTAAGATAATATTATTTCATAATGAACCAAAAAGATCTTCTTATTTCATTTGTGATGTAATGGCTTCCCCAAGTTACAAGATCATTTATCTATCATAAATATTAAATAATGTTGGAACAATCTATGGAAAACGCATTGGATTCATATTTATTAATTGAAAAGAAACTCGACATGCTTTTTCTTGCTTGGTAAATTTCTTTTTTCGACTATTTGACTAGTTCAACTTTGAATTGGAGCAATAATATTATTAATATTGAAAAAAAAATAGAATCTATGATTCCAAGGTAATTAAAAAAAATAGAGATTTTATTTTTGTAATCATACATGTGACAAACTAGGTGATAATTTTATGATCATGTTCAACTTGGAAGTTAGATTGTACTAGATAAATATTGTTTATTAGCATCTTTAGAAAGTGTATAAATGCTTAACAAAATTTGGGTACCTTTCTAGTAATCACCAAATTCAATTTATATGTGTGTGTGTGTTTTGGGCATAATCATGCAATTGGGGTACCCAAAAGGAAAGTCACATTGCAAAAGAGTTCAATTCACAAAATTTAACTATGGACTATGTTCATCTTTGTATTATACAATTAGTTGAGAATGACAATTATATTTCATAAGTTGCAATAAACACAAAGATGATTCTTTTTTTAAAAATTGCTACACATTTTAATGACCTTAAGATTTTAGTTCAAGAGAAATTTGTTTTGTTCAAATTAATTGTAATATGGTATAGGAATCAATATATAGGATTAATAAAATTGTGCCAAAATGCATAGAATTTGAATTGTAACTTTAAATTATTGTAAATATCAAATGCCATGAGAATGATAGCATCTACACTTTTTAGATTCTTAATAAAGTGTTTGGAAAACACAAAAGCATAGGTTTTATGGTTGGATCACATGAAACACACATTGATTTACATTTTATCAACAAATGAAAATCATTGAGATCAAATCCAATGCCCCACATACACACAATTGAAAGAAATTTCAACAACACATTCAATGATTATTAAAATCAATTTAACCTTTAAAATGTTAAGCCTTTGGAACATGATTTTCACTACCAAACAAGTCCCAAATATATTTCTTCATGGATCTAAACACATATTGCAATATAAGGTAAATGCATCATTGGATTTGAAAACCATAATGTGAAGAACAAATTATAAACTTTTCATACCATTTGAAAAACATATGAGCAATATTAAACATTTGGAATACACCAATTTAAAGTGCGGCAACTCTTGCATAAAGTTATGGCAAAATTTTGAAGGCATGGAAAAAAATTGATGAAACATTTATCCCTTGCAACCAAGCCTCACAAAAAAGGCTTATATCTTAGTTATTTCATGCTTAAATTTTGATGCAATAAGACTAGAATGAATCAAATCCAATACTTTGAAGAAATGAATGTCCATGTAATTTGGTGTTTTTTGGGAAAAAAATCATGTTAGGCAATTGGCCTCTTATTATTCAACAAATTGAAAAATGATGTTGAATGAGTAAAATCCACATATATTGCATTAGGGGGGCTTGGGCTAAAATTCTAATGTGGACAATGCCATCTATTTGTACCTTGTCCTTAATTTAGTGCACTCTTTAAAACTCTTACCCATCTATGGTAAGAGATTTTGAACCCATAGCATAGATCCACATTCAAACAAACCAAACCATAAGAGCTAAGTATTTTCTTGGCCTCCTTGTTTTATTGGTTACCACAAAGTTGCAAGAACCAATATACTAGCATAGTGGGAAAATATTGTTCTATTGTGCAATATTTGCCCTTGTAGTGACATCATTTCATTGATTGTTACAAATTTTCCCAAATTGTATAGTGCTTTATGTTTTTTCTTCATTTTTTCCATTAGGCATCCGACTTTCCCAATTTTGCCATAATTTGGTGGGACTAGTCACTAACACAAAAACTTGGGTTTGTAATATGCAAACACCTATTGAGCTCCAAGAACCTATCATAAGCCATGATGGATGAAATGAGATTACAATGTCTTCACCCCTTGATCAATATGCTTAAGGAGTTTAATTATTCCCATCAACAAACACAAATTCAAAATAATATTCAATTTATTCATTACAAAGGCTTCCATATTTCATCCGCTCTAGTTGTTGATATTCCTAGGATAATTGTTGAGGCATACTTATTTGTCTTGGTAACAATTTTATAGAATGTGCTTTAGTGTTCCAAAAAAAAGTTGAAAATTTGAATGACCCATAGAACCTTCTCATAGGCATTTTTCACTTTTGGTTCAAGACCTTGAAACTTAGATGGTGCTAATGAAAATGTTTCAAAATGTTGACCCCATAAGTTGAACTAATAAAGGTTACATGTTTCTAGCTCTTGTATTTGCTTGTTTGGGTTCACCCTAATTGGCCACCATGCTTGTTTTTGCAACTTCCATAAACATTAGTAGCAATTTTAGGAGCCAAAACCTTTTCCATCAATCTAATAACCTCTATGAACAACTCTTTCAATAAACCCACATCCCTTTCTACCATATATAATTTAGGGTCCTCATTGTTTTCAATCTTATTTTCTAATACCAATCCCATTATTTATTTGACATTCATCAATGGGATTTTTTCATGACAAATCATTTGTGTAATCAAAATCAAGTTGTGAAGGATGAAACAATTCATTCACATTGTTTTTAGATTGAAACTCAAAATTATAGTTCAAGTTATTATGGGTGAATTTGAAGGTGGTCCGATCTTTTGCCCCTTTGTCTTCCCAAACAAGTGGTCATGCAAAGATGTCATAAGGATGTTCCATTGCTTAGCTACAATGATCACAAGCACACCATCATCGCATGCCTCCAACTCCTATATAAATCTACATCAATCCAACTACATGTTCTTTTGCTACAACTTGCATGTTTAGATGTATGATCTACATGCAAGATTTCAATATTCATAAATGACTAAGTATTGTTAGCCATCAAAAATTGAAACGATGCTCCTCATTATTTATATTCAATATTATTTTTAGTTTTATTCATCATTGTCCACATATGTGCATATTTTCAATAGTTATTGTGTTAGTAATACTAATTTTATGTTGCATGTCTTCTTTTGCAACAATGAATTTACTCCTAAATGCCCAATATGAGTCCTTCTACTAAGACACAAATATAAGTTGGTGAACAAGAATAAGCCCACCGACCCTCTCTCTCCATTTATTATGTTTCAAGTAACCAATTTTTGTTTGTGATGTGAATTCCTAGTGACCCCTTTCAAATGTATTGGTTTATTCTAGTATTGGTAGGTTTTTAATTTTATCATGTTCAAGTTAGGTTTGAGAAGCTTCGGGCTAAAGGTTTCAAATTTCCTTAGAATCACCATTGAAACTTAACTAAAGAACCAAGATATTTTCTAAATTGAATTAGAACTCGAATTCAAAGTGCTACCTCATTTTATAGGGTTCAAGTTTATCAAGGTGCTGCATATAGTTTCCTCATAACCACCGTTCTTCAAACCTAGATGAGGTGAAAGCTTTTTATAGGCAGTAATTCACAGATTGATGTCTTTTATGAGCAAAAAAAGGCCTTTTGCCTAA
>Ga0209208_10010199_pt1 | contig 12232 bp, 8 predicted proteins | sample S1TSphfallax_3_FD_187694 | JGI IMG/M metagenome (GOLD analysis project Ga0209208, IMG submission 187694) | Host-associated microbial communities from peat moss isolated from Minnesota, USA - S1T2_Fd - Sphagnum fallax MG (SPAdes) (version 2) | ecosystem: Host-associated > Plants > Peat moss >...
TTAAAGTAACCTTAATACATTTACGTCATCTTAATATACCTTATAACCTTAATAAACCTTATAAATACCCTATACTTTATTCATAATATATCATTAATAATATATGAAATAGAGATTCAATACACACCCCTAGAGAAATGTACCTTTAATATACTCCTAATACAATTTAAATGAAATTATTTGCAACCAACTTTTAGTTTGTAATGCAATTCTAACGAGATTCACTACCCTATTCTTGGATGAAAATGAAAATAAAAATCATCAACATGGAAGGATGAAGTTTTTAATAGTTATAATGTAATTGCAAAATAGTCTCAAAGGTAGTTAATAGTTGCAAGAATAGTCACAAATGACACATTGTTTCATGTAGTTACAAAATAGATGTTTACACAATACAAGATTTGTATTTATGTAAATAAATGTGTGGCAATTGAGAATGTTCATTTTTTGTAAGTAATTAATTTTGTTTTATTTTATTCATTCACTTAGCTTGAAAATGTTGATTTAAAAGGTTGTAGTTCAAGTTTTCCAAGATAATGTTTGGGACAGAACTTGAAAACTATTATAAAGACATAATTCCTTTGAAGGGTTCAAGATTTTTCCATGACATTGAATTGAAAAAAAACAAACTAGTTGCATTTCAACCCATTCATTCTCAAATGAAAAAGAATATGAATGGACACAATTAGATTTCATTAAATGTAATCAACCTTTCCAACCTAATTGTTGTTGGTGAGTTGTCCAAAAGAAATTCAAACCACCATGATCAACTATAATTAATTTTGGACAAGCCAAATCAAATCTAATTAAATTTAATTGACTTGTCCAACCCAATCATTTTTTATTATTCACATGAACATATATATTTTTAAATTGCCAAGATCAATTGCAATCATGTGTGGACATGTTGGATTAAATTTGGTTAGATCTAGTTGGCATGTCCACCCTAATCATTTTTTATTGATTGCTCGAAAAAAAATTATAAATTAAGAATAAAAATTGAATGACAACAATCAATTGCAATTAACCTTGGATGGGCTAGATCACAACTGGTGAGATCCAGTTGGCCTATTTAACTTGGTTGCTATTGGTCACTCATTTGCTTGGAAAGAAGGGAAAGTAATTTTTAAACAACCATGATCAATTATACTTGGCCTTGGAAAACCTACAAAAATATTGTTTAGATCTAATTTGCCTATCTAGCCTAGTAACTTTTGATTTTTTAATTATTTTTAAATGCCATAATTTATTGTAATCAACCTTGGATAGGGTAGATCAAATATAGTCAAATCCAATTAACTTTTTTAGCCTAGTTGCTTTTAGTTGGTTGCCTAGAAAAAAAGTCCAATAGCCATGATCAATTTCAATCAACTTTGGAACGGGTTAAAGATCATATGTAGTTAGATCTAGTTTATTTGTTTCTAGTGTAATTTCTCTCAATCACTTGATTAGAAAAAATAAATTGAATAGACTTGATCAATTCTAATTGATTATGGATGGACTAAGTCAAATTTTGTTAGATATAATTAGCTTGTCGATCCTAAATGGTTTTAATTAATGGCCTAGGAAAAAATCTCAATGACATTAACATGTGATGCAAGCTCAAGTGAGCAACTATGAATCTTTATAGCATATTCCATGTCACATCATTGAATATTCTACAAATATTTGTTTACCATGTGGTTGTACTTTTTGTGACATGGTAGAAGATTCCTTGTTGATGTGCAAAATATTTTACCATGTAGACAAAGGTTAGGCTTCAAAACACACAAACTATTTTCTTTTGGATATATTTATTTGTTAAAATGTTGGTTTTGAATTGTAGCATAAACATGGGGGTCTTTTGAAAATTGAAAACCATTTTCTAAAAGCATTCACTAGAACAGAAACAATTAGGTCATCCAAGGATGATAAAATATAATATATTTCATAAATGATTTTCATTACACCATGAAATTAATTTTTCCTATTTCATCCTTGGAAGTTCTCCACTAACACTAGCACGGCCAATTCTAATTGTGTACACATATTGGACCATGAATAGTGATAACAAAATAGGCATTCCAAAAATTGACACAAATCCAATTTTATTATAATATTATTAGCTTTCAAATGCTTTAGCATGTGGCAACAAACATTGAACCTCGTCCCAACTCCATGTGGGATAATGAATGAACTTTTAGATTGCCTAAAATACATAATGTTTTATAGGATTTTATACAAGTGCTTACATTGCACCCATGCCCCACACCCACCCAAAAAAGCTACTGACATGATAACAAAATATATGCAAGAATGACCTAGGTAATTTGCAATTGTCACATTGAAATGTTTATGGCTAGAAAATATGTTGTAGATTTGTCCATACCTAGGAGTTTGTACATCTATAGGGGGTAGATTAGTAGCAAGATTGAGCAATTTATCAACCTCCCAGTTGTTCATGTGTTGTTGTGTTAATTTGAACATCAAAGGCCTTCTCATGTTCTTGCCACAATGAGATGTGGGCCAACTACTTGCATCTACAAATTTAATTTCATTTTATATGCACATGTTGAAAAAACTTGGTAATTGTTTGAAGTGGAAGTTTCATTTCTAAATAAATTCTAAAGGTTGTTCATGCATTTAAAATCAAATAGAAACCCAACCTCTTCCAAAAATGAGACCTCTTTCTAAATGAAGTTTAACATTATGCTAAACAAGCAATGTAATTGGGACTTGCAGCCTAACAACTACACATTTCTACATAGATCCACTAACACAATGGTTGAAGTCATCTAAGCAAAACCAATGCTTATGGTGCTCGAGAACCTTAAATCAAAATTGGACCCAAAAACCAAAATAACATGGAGTTGGGCTCTTGTGTCATCTTATGTATTGATCCTTCCTATGTATTTGACATTTGTATTTTTTTTGCAACATAGAACATTACACAACAAAACTAGGAAGGTACTAATCAATATGCCAAAGGCCATCCCCACACATAATCTCACTAACCATTATCCCACCTTGAGAAAATATAAGAGGGTAAATGCATAATTGAATGTTTCACTATTGTGATGAAATGGTGTTTTTTTCTTGGGTATTCTTTATTCAAATGCATATGGTGATTAATATATCTTTATATTTATTAATCGGAATTTGGATCTCGACTAACAACTTCATTATGAACATAACATATGTGGTTATTTATTGATTAAAAATGATTTGTTAATAGTAATGCACTTTTGAAGTCAAAAAATATGGACTAGTCATCTAGTTGGACCATCACAAAATGGAGAAATTTATATTGATTCACCTTCCTTTTTTGTTATCGGGACTCAATATATGATGTAATATTATAAGATGATAAATTCATATGAGGAATATTTTATTTGAACACCTTAATTGTTTGATAGTTAGGGACTTTTGAATGGTTAAAATTTGACCATATTTTCATAAATCCATATGAGGTACAAGTTTTTTTTGTTTTTCAATTTTTTTGTTCCAAAAGCATATGGTTTTGAAAGTTTTAGATGGGGAAATATTCCTAAAAACTTTGGGGGTTTTCCTTTTAGGACTTCCAAATTCAAAAATGACATCAACTACATTAAATATAAGTTCTCACATAGATTTGGGAAGGTTTGTAGGTGATTGAGCATGTATTATTCAAATATTAGAATAATAACATTTATAAAAAAAAACCATGTCCATTTGAGTCATTAAAAAAAATCTTGCATGGACTTATAGGGAGTGCAATTTTTGCAAGTATTGGAACACTTTTGATTGTGCATTCACCCAAGATACATATTTTGTGGAACACATGGTGACCCATGGATGTGTAAGTTCTTGATAGTGTTAGGTTGACATGCGGGAATGGCCACATGTGGATAAGAAAAATTGGCACGGTCGAGCTTATGTAATTTTCCATTTTCCCCTAAAGAATAGTCGGTGTTACGTGTAGCACAACCAAACACCTCCTCACCTTCTATATGAGGAGTCCAATTATGAATGAGGTTCTAAAAACATAATTGGCAATAACTGCTATAAGCTTGGAAGCATCCTTCGAAACATGGGCCTTCCTCAATAGGAATTCATTCCTATAAGGACCATGCCTGAAAGGACCTTCTTGCAAGTAATGTTGATATAAAGTGGATTGTTTAAAAGCTCGAACATAGTCATCGCAAGTCATTATGTACAAAAAGGTGCTACATTTTCTCAATTCTTGCAACATGATGTTATGCACAATTTCAACAAGATTAGAAGTGGGCATGTATGCCTTTCAACATTGTTAAAATTTTGTAAATACAAAGAAGATAATATTAAACCAAAAACGAGGGGACAAAAAAGATTAAATATAATCCTTTGCATGCTCTAGGAAAAAAAAATCTTACATGAGCCATGAACATGCCCCACTATTTGATACGAAAGTGCCAAAGCTAAGCCAATTACCAAATTCATGAACCCGTATTCAACTTAACTATTGACGAAAGCCATCAACAACAAATGATTGCATATCCAGTGTCAACCTCTTTTAAAGACTTTGTACCCGAAGTAGAGGGCCTTGTGTTGAATTTGTAGCTTAAGTTTGATCAATTGTTTGGTATACTTATCAAGCAATTGAGTTGAATGGAACAAACAAGTACGATTTTTGTCAACCATCTTGACAATGGCATCCCCAAAATTATAAACAATTTTGACAACATTATAATTTGCTTGGGCATTGTCCACCATGAATCCTTTGAAGTTCTGTTCATGGTACATGTGTTTGAGCATTGTGTGGTTAAATTTTGTCCACATGATTTGTTGTGCTTTGATATTTTCAAATTGCATGCCACAAATTGTAATGGTTATAATTTTGCAATAAGTCAAATCATAAACATGGCAAGCCATTGTTGTCCAACTAGTGACATGCTTGACATGGTCAATCATGATCCAAGAGTTCTCTAGATCGCCCTTGGACTACATTCATGCAATGAACCCCATTTCGTTTTTAACCCCATCAATGGACATCTTGAAAAGGAAGACCTTTTGACTAGAAATTTGGCCTAGAAAGCAACATTCTTCAATGTAATCGTAACGATTCTTGGACTTCAACTCAAGGATGTTGCCAATATAACCTCCACTGTAATGATGCTTGAATGATGCAACAAGGTTTCAAACATTTAATGAACTCAAAAAAAAATAAAAATCCTGAATTTGTTCAAGATGATCACCTCAAGGCTATCATCATTGTTTTTATTAAACATATGTTTGGCCAAGAAGGATTTGATGGTGTTCAAAGAGATGGCAAATGTTTTGGCATCGAATGTTCGATTAACCTCCTTCTCGATCAATTTTCTACTCTCATACATAGTCACCCAGCACCTACCATCTCCAACAAGGTGGAGATGCACACCAAGGTGAATCATAGCTCTTGAAATGGATATGTAGTAAATTCAACCTTCACAAGGGTTGACATAAAATGAGGGGGCCTTTGAAGAATTTACAAGTGGAGGATGAATCAAAGGCCCAAGAACGATTTTTTTTTTTGGTCAAAAGGTGGGTCGATTCTTTGACCTAGGCAATCTCATTGTAAGCATTGAAACGGATGAAGTAATTGGAATTGATCTACAAATAGCGCAGTGACCCAAAAAATGAGTTAAACCTTAAACCTTAAACCTAAAGCCAAAACAATTTTTTATATTGGTTGTGATGACCTTGGACAAAGTGTGGCCATCATATTTTCTATTCGTACCTTGCATCTACGATGAGGAAGGGTTATTAAGGGACACTGGAGACATTTCAAACAATATGTCCTTGTTGAATAACATGGGCAAAAAACAAACAACTTGAATTGCAATCTTATCGTTGTTTACACTACACAACTCTTTGGAGGTGTGTTTTGTTATTGACATTATGTGGAGACAATCAACAACTAATTGAACTGATGCGATCGATGTGGAAGGCTCCAATGTTGGTCGAAAGAACACATGGTTGAAACGAATAGAAGACCATTGGCACATTGCATTCCAAAACTCTATAGTTGGAATGGCATGTCTTCTCCAAATGACAAACTAAACAAGTCAATGAACACAAATGAAGGGGCAATGTCAAAGGGTTGGAGGTCGGTATTAAAATCATTAGTATATTCCATTGTGTTTCCTCCCACAACCGTAGCTTTAACCACATATGTGGCAATTCTTGGTGTGAAAATAGTTTCCTAGGAACAAATAAAGGTGTTATCACCCACAACCATGTAACATCTAGAGCTAACCACCCATTCATGTCCTTGAGTTGTGGTAGTTTACATCTGATAAATTGAATTGAAACATTGTTATTGGCATCGTATGCAGCACCTTTGGACATATGCAGAGATCCTGGCTAAAAACCAAACATAGCACATAAGCATTTTTCAAACACCACAGTTATATTAGTACCATCTATATATTAAGATGGTTAGTTTAGGCTGACCTTTAACATGAAAAATGGTTACACTGAACATAAATTAGGTGCAAAATGATTATGAACAATGTAAAAAGAAATGAAAAGCAAAACAAGATGTTGGCAAAAGACAACTAGGTAAACATTATTGGCATAACATGATGGAGAAGGGAAAAAAAATGAAGAATGTCCACTAGAATACAACCTCAGCACAATGACCAATTCCAACAGAAGCTTCCGAAAAGTTATGGGGAACCATTTATATTGACATTTAATGAATACCTCCCAAAAAAATATGTTAATCCATTAAATGTGCACCATAATGTGGGTTGTTAAAGGTCATGGAAAGAGAAGAATCATTAAGTGACGATATGATAATTGTTTAGGAAATGGCAAATAACACTTTCAAATGAAACATGGGAAAAATAGAGGATGTTGAGAAATGTGTAAAAGAACCTACATAATGCTTATGATGTATTTTTAAAAAAAAATTTGACAAAGGACAATGATATATGTTATAGGTAGTTGGTGGAAAACAATATTTGATTTTCAACAATTATTTAGTTTCAAAATTCTAAAAACCTAAAAGTAAAGGTGTCAAGGAACTTATGACATGTTTTAAGTACAAAAGTTGAGCATGCAAAATTGTTGTGAGCAAAAAGGGATAGAATCTACCAGTCAAATCTTTTGTAGACAATCCAACAAATACAATTGATTTCGATATAGGTGGTTAGTTAAGGTCACAAAAAGATCATGTAGTATTGTAGTGTTTCTTGGCCCCATGTTGTAGTAAATTTCCAACAATGAGGACAAAAGAATCTTAATAGGAAATTTTATAATAAAAAAATGAAGTAATTTGTTTAGAGAATTGGATGGTTTATAACATTAGGGACAACCAAAGACCATAAACTCAACATATATTAGTCAATTAGAAAATCATAATTATTTTTTAACTAATAGGGAGATGCCCAAGGGAGGGAATGTTAATGAGTTTATGTAGTGACAAAATAATGTTTAATTTTAAAGATGGAGTAGCAACCAATGTGAAATTACACTGGATGTATTTTATGATCATTCCTACATGTGAAAAAAAAACCTAATTTTTTGTCCAAAGTTAGCAAGAGATTCAATGAATCAATGAAGGACCATAGCAACCAAACATAATGATTTCATTTGTATAGATTAATGAAATGTGGTGAAAATTGTTTTATTGTTGGCATGCACCCAAAAGTTAAACATGAAGGGCAATTAATTTTTTATTTTATTACCTTTTTAATAAAATCTCATTTTGTTGTAGTAGGGTTGAACATTAGAATGCATGATGAGCTATTGGGCGCTCATTCATTGGGTCATGATTCAAACTTCAACCAACACCAAATATCGGGTTTAATGTGTGCAAAGGGATGAAGACAAGATTAAATGTGAACCAACGAATATAATGATGTTATTTGAAAACATCTAGATAAGAATTTCCAATAATTGGAATTAGTAAACACAGAGGGGATGCAATTGTTGAAAATAGGTAATGAACTTTTCCAAAATAGTTTGTTAGGTTAAAAGGAAAAAATAACCCAACAATTCAGTGGAACAAAGTAAAGTCTAATTATGACTTTCGTCCCAATGAACTTAGACCGTTGAAGGAGGTTGTGTTGCAATGGTTAATAAAATATTACTTACTACAAATATGGTAGAGCTATTGAATGATGAAAAAATGATGACAATTTTGAGAGTTTGTAAAAGAGGATTGAAGGTTCCAATCACTTAAAAAAATGTTAAAACCAACAATTGGATTTACTACTCATTTGTAATTGTAATGGACACCTATGATTAAAACTAGTTTACTCACCTTAGACAAGTGCAATAAGATAATCAATCACACTAGACATGACATGGCCATGAAGCTGAAAATGTAGTCGCAAACCTTACCACTAGACAAAAATTTCTCATCCATTGCCATGGATGATCTTTAGAATGATGTGGAACCCCAATTTGTAACTACATTTGGAATAGTTGCATGTTACTAAATGTGCCATTGATGTGTGGTTATGATTTAACCACATGGTAATTTAAAGAACCAATGGCCATAAAACATGTGGCAATTTTCCATTTACTCAAAAAATATATATCATAAGAAGAAATCTTGTCCTTTTCCACCCCCACACATTGCAACTATTATCCAATTTGACTACATTTGGCCATCTTAAGTTTGCAAGTGGTTTTTTGCACTAATTAATATAAATATTATTCATAGTTGTTATGTTCACTATGTCGTTCACTTTTTAGTATAATTTGGACCTTATTTAATTATTTAATATTTTCAAATTGTTGACATGGAAATTGAAATAGGTTGTAACTTTATTTACATAATGCATTATAATGGGTTAGTGATTTTTTGGACATTTCTTTAACTATCAACATGCATGAGTTGAACTATTAACTTTTAACATGTTGACACCATTATTTAAAAGTTGCATTTTACACTTACCATAATTTATTAAAACACATATAATAATTAAAAACCCCACATTTATATTAAAATGAATTAGTGATTTTTTTTCACATTTCTTCAATTATCAAAGTTGAACCATTCACTTTAAATATATTAAAACCATTACTCACAAATTTCATTTTACACTTATCATGATATACTAAACACATGCAACTCAATATTTTGCACTTACATATGAATCGTTTAATGAAAATTTTCACATTTTTTGAACTATCAACATTTTTACATGAGTTGAATCATCCACTTTGAGCTTATTGACACCACCATTCAAACATTATATATTGCATTTACATTAATATATTGAAACACACATATCAACTTAATGCTTCACATTTATATTTGAATGGGTTAATGAATTTTTCACATCTCTTGAACTATTAACATTTACACATGAATTGAATCATTCACTTTGAATGTTGTTAAATCCATTACTCATAAATTGCACATTGCATTAGTCACAAGTCTCACATTCATATTTGAGTGAGTTAGTAATTATTTCAAAATGTTCATGCATGCCAAGTCTAGGATGCATGTAGACTTTTAAATTTTTCCATATATTAAATCCTTGTACATTTATGTAAATTAAAACGCATGTTTTTTCCCTAGTTTTTTTAAGCATCATGGACAAGTTTATTATTATGAATGTTCATGATGTGACACCAAGAAAACCCCAAAAATAATCCCTAATTTTTTTCCTAATTTTTTTTTGTGTATAAAAAAAAAATCAATGTTAAAATCAATGGATAATTTTTTTAAATTATAAATTATTACTATTATTTTCATTATGAAAAATTATTAATATTTCATAATTATTATTTTAATTTAAAACATGATTTATCAATTTCTTGAAGCTTGTTTTGTCACAGGTTTATGTTTAAATATTATAGATGAATTTACAATGTTCAATTAAAATAAAAATAAATGAATGAATTATAAATGGTGATAATGATTTTTTTAATCTTTTCATTTTTAAAATTTAGTAATCTTCTTCAAAATCATCCATAAAAAATTTAGCCATGTTTTCACTATAAGCCATATATGGAGGTACAAATTTGCTAAATTTTTTTTAATATTTTGGCTACAAGTCTTATAACCAATTATAGAATTACATCTTTTTAAAATATATAAAAATGTAAAAACTTATATATATAGTTGATATTGATGGCCTTTTATATGTTTGCAAAATAGTGGAAATTCATCACAAATTTTTTTAATTACATCATTAATATTTATTTTAATTTTTCACAAAAAATGATAAGGTTTATAATGATTTCAAAGATTAAAATTAAATGTTTTCTAAAAAAATTGATTTTAGAATTTTTTATGTGTTTAATGTTGGGATTATTAAACTTACTTTTAAATTTTGATTCATTAGGAGTAAATTTTTTTCATTGAAATTTGTGATTGCAAGTTTTTGACAATGTTTTATGCTTTTTACATTTATTTTGAATTACACTATTTTTTCCATTTTTTTCCCAAGAAGAATTAGGAAAATTCGAAACCAAAAACATATGTTGGTTCTTGGGGGCTGGGGTGGGGGGGTATATCCAACTATTTAAACCAAAATTCTACCAAATTAAATTGTTTTTACTTTAAAAAAGAACGAACGTAAAATATATTTTTACATTATTAAATATAGTATAATATGTTGCAATGTTTTTTCAAAGTTAGGTAATTAATTATTTCTATTAATGTATGTTTCATCTTACGAAACAAATATGATAATTAAATGTTTATACTGAGTACTTAATTAATGTTTTTTTCTTATGACCAATTTCCGCCAAATTTAAGGGGGCAACAACATTAATAAAATATTTTTTTCAAATATTTGTTGTCAAATTATATATATAATTTACAATTTAAATATAGTAAATAGCCATAATATTAAAAAGACTTAAACAAGTTTCTAACTACACAACTTGTTTATAAAGATTATTATTTTAGTAACATCAAAAAAATAATAAATAAATTGTACCTAGTCATATTGAGGAAAATAAAAACTTGCAATTTCACAAAAATTGGACTTATTTTATGTATTGAAAATAAAATTGTAAAAAACTTAATGAATATATTTTTGAATTGGCATTGAATCTACAAAGATTCTAGGTTGATTTAAGCCAAGAAAAAAATTGTAGATTTATTCATGACATGCAATTTCAGGGTTTTAAAAACTTTTTAAATTAGAATTTCCTAAATTTTTAATACATTATTGATTAAAATAATTCTATATTTTGAAACAAGACTTAAAACCCATTGTAGAATTATATCATTAAAAACATTTAGAATGTAAAATTTAAAGTAAAAATTAAAAACGTACATTTTCATTAAATATATATGTTTTAAAACATTTTTTTGATGTTGATGGCCCTTTTTATGTTTGCAAAATGGTGGAAATTCACCACCAAAACAAAACCTTTAGTGACATCATCAATATTTATTTTTAAATTTCAAAAGTATTGGATAAGGTTTATGATGATTTTAAAAATTGAGCTTAAATGCATTCAAACAAATTTGATGTTGGATTTGTTTATGTGTGTAAGGTTGGAATTATTAGAATTAATTTTAAATCTCTACTTGTTATGGGTAACATTTTTTTTCAAATTTCCAATCTCATTTTTTTGGCAAGTTTTTTGTTGTTTACATTTTTTTCCCAACAAAAATTGCCAAGTTAAGAAAATTTGAAACCAAAAAAACATGTTGGTCGGGGGGAGGGAGGGTTAATCCAATTATTTAAATCCAAAATTTCACCAAATTAAATTGTGTTCCTTTTACAAGAGAAACAAATGTAAAAATTATTTTTACATTGTTAAGAGAAAATGTTGTAATGTTTTTTCAAAGTTGTGTAATTAATCATTAGTATTAATGTATGATTTTTTTTTCTATAAAAGAATGGTCTTGATAATTAAATGGCTATATTTACTACTTATTTTTTAAAAAATCATGGCCAATCTCTACCAATTTAAAGGGGCAATACCATCCAAAAACAATTTTTGAAAGAAATTTTTTTCAGGCCAAAATTCAAGTATATATTATTAATTACTTACAATAAAATATTGTAAATAACCATAACATTGAAACATTTAAATAAGTTTCTACCTACACAATTTATCTATAACCAAATGTGGTAATATTCTTATGGATGATTACCAATTTAACAACAACATAAAAATAAAGAAATAAATATATACTAAATCATGTTGGGGAAAGTAAAAACTTGCAAAATTTCAAAAAATGGACATATTTTATGTAATTAAAATATTATAAAAGACTTAATAAATGTACTTTTGAATTCACATTGAATTTACAAAGATTTTTGGGTCAATT
>Ga0209208_10010200_pt1 | contig 12232 bp, 4 predicted proteins | sample S1TSphfallax_3_FD_187694 | JGI IMG/M metagenome (GOLD analysis project Ga0209208, IMG submission 187694) | Host-associated microbial communities from peat moss isolated from Minnesota, USA - S1T2_Fd - Sphagnum fallax MG (SPAdes) (version 2) | ecosystem: Host-associated > Plants > Peat moss >...
TTCAACTTGACTGGACTTTCAATTTGGTAAATAATCAAATAAATAATTTTAATCAAATTCATTTATAAAAACATATACGAATCATTTATGCCTCTAATCAAAATGGACATGTGCATTATTAGCCAAGATGAATAAGACAATCAACTTGGATAGCTTAAAAAATCCATGAAATGTAATAATGTACACAAATCAAACAAAAAAAGAAGCTTAATGCATACTTAGAGCCAAAATTAAAACAAATACTCACATTGGGCTCACCATGGTGCAAACTTGGAAGAGATCTAATACATTCCTCTTCATATTATGCCCTATAGGGTTGTCATAACCAATGTTGGGCCATTCTTAAGTTTAAAAAAAACCTCCAGCTTTGGTTCCTAAACTTTTCAAGGTACTCAATCTAGTTCGGTTCCAGTTTTTTTCTTAGGGATGTCATTCTGGATCCATGTTTTTAACTAAGAAGGTGGATATGGTTATGGTTCTTTTACCCATTTTCAAGTTAGGCCAGTTTTGATTATTGGTTCTACTGATGTCAAAACCTCTGGTTCTGGATCTCATCCAATTGTTGTGGTTCCAAAGTCCAAAACACCAAAACTTTCAATGTGAGAAATCCAAACTTTAATTCCAAAGGAAAAACAATTTATTACAAAGGTATGATAATGTGAAAGGCCATACAAAGTGGTCTACTTTAAATTTCTAAACCACTCTAATAGATTTCTAGTTCCTAGAGGATCATAACCAATTTTGTACATTGCCATGTGGTTTCATGCTTAGAGTTTTTGCAATTGTATCTATGAGCTTGAAATATGGCCACTTGTGACCTTTGAATTTAGCCCAAGAATGTTCCTAAATCTGCCCTAATTTTTCCCAACCAAAACTCCTTATCTCACCCTCAAATCTGCCCCAAATTGTTATCTCAAATAGACCCCCACTATTTCAATGACTTAACAGACTATATATGTTGGTTAACTGAAATATATGAAATAGGGCTGAATTTATTTTTCATAGCCCAATCCAGCCTTCAAAACAATCCCAAATCTGCCCCAAAAATACCCCCCGCAAAATCCCTTCAAACATCCCCCAAGCCAAAAACCAAAGTTTAAAAAAAAATCCAAATTCAAAATGGCCACTATAAAACTAAACCCCCAAAACCCTAATCCTTACACCTGCCCTATGCCTAACATTAAAACTGGAATTGGATTTTCTTTTTATAAAATTTGTTTGATTTCGGTTCTCAACATTTGTTGGAACTAGACCAGGGCTTCAGTTCTAGTTACAAAAAAAAAAGTGAGAACCAAGGGTTGGTTTAGAGCTGGTTCTTACAACCAAAACCCCCTTCATCTGGTTCCTTGGGTTGCTGGTATTTCCCTCTTGCCTTATTTGAGGTAGGCCTAAAAAAAATTCACTTACAATTCCAACCAACATTATCATCCACTTCATTATGTAAAAGCATCTCCAATGGTGCTTAGTATGTGATCTTGCACCAGTACAATTGGATGAAGAAAAGTATAAAAAATGCCAATTTTGGCTCAAGAAAATGGTTTTGGCTCAGCATCATAGTTGCATCATTTGCCATGGCTAGTAGGCTCCGCAATGATGTGCACCCGCAGAAAGGAGTGTACTACATATGATCTGACTGGTGCTCAGCGTTTCGTGATTGGCTTATCATAATGATTGGTCCAGGTGGTTTGCTATTAGAAGTCCCCCACATATATGTTGCCCTAGTTTCGGTTTTATCGGTGGGGTGTGACTCAGCCCTAATTAGATGAAGCCCTGAACTGATGGATGATTTAGTACATAGGATGTGATTAGCAGAAAGCGCCAAAGGAGGAGATAGTTGGTATCATGAACATTAGAGAAGAAGAGGAGCCGCTTTCTATGTCTTGATGTTTTTTCTATTTTTCTTGTGTTTTTGTTGTTTGTAGGTTATGACTTTTGGTTTGTGTTCTTCATGGAATGCTGGTGCCCAAATTAAGAGTTGGCGATGAAGCTTTGTTTCTAGGATTCACTTTTATTGTGGAAATGAGGATGATGCGAAGAGATCAGCAATGCACTTGGTGGTGGAAGGAGATAAATACCAAAAGAAGGACAAAGTTTAACACTCTTGGATTTAGGGGTCTTGGCATGATTGGGTGGACCAAAACCAAGCAAAAAAAAAAACTTGGCCCAAAGTCCATTTTGCAAGCTTTATAGTGTGCATAATGTTGACACATAATGATGACAAAATGATATCTACCCATTCTTAGCAATTTTTTTCCATATGTGATTTTTGCATTGTAGAGGCTAGTGTTTTATAAAAGTCCACAAAATTTAAACTCAAAACACCTTTGTTTATAAGTGTTGTGGACTTTTAAAAGTAGGGTGTGTTTTTTCAACAATCAAAAGTCCATAGTGTAATACCTCCAATTCATATGATGCAAAACTTTTTTGCATTGTTTTTATTAATGCATTTCCACTTTGAAACCAATCCCCTAAACAAGTTTTAGATCCATCATTGAATCAAATTAAAGTCTATTAGCCTAATTGCAATTGGTGTTACACCTTTAGTTTTTCAATTTCAAAAGTCCACAACTCTTGGGATTTTATGTTTTTTGCATTAAAAAAAATTGCACCATGTAAATAGTAAAGTTTATTATTTGAAAATGAGTCCTTATTAACCATACCCAACATATGCAATAAAATATAACACTTGCAATCACACCCACTACAAAAAAATACCCCTATGATGCCAAAATTGGTCCACCCTACCATGCCATAACCCTTAGATTCATTCTTTATTTCATGCTTTTGGTTTTCCTATTATGAGTTTTGGAAAGAATGCATGAGTTCAATTATTTGAAATTTTTGTCTATTAGCTTCACAAACTCCATTGCACTAAGGTTAATGAGTAGAACATTATGTGTCAAAGAGTCAATAAGGACCTAAGACGAAAATGATGAAAGGTTCAAAGGGGTCAGTGGGTTGGTTTGTTGTGTTGCATTCTACTTTAGTCTACTGTACATGGGACTTATGTTGGGATTTGCGGGAGATCTAATACCTTTTGTGTTTTGAAGCTTTGAACAAATTCATTTGTAATGGAAAATTTATGGGGAAGTTGAAGGTTTCAATAGCCGAATTTGTTTGTTTGCAATATTTGGTTTTCATAGGGTTTGGGTGTTTGCTTTATATGGATTTTCTTTGTTGGTTTGCCCGCAACCATTAGGTCACTATAGCCCACATAAAAAGGTGATTCAAAGTGAGTTGATTTGTCAAAGGTCTATAAAAAAAAGTTTTGTCATTGTGTTAGTAATGTATTTAGGTTTAGTCAATTGTATGTTCTAATCTTGTTGTGCAGATACATTGAATATTCAATACTGAGATTTTCATTTGATGTAAGAGCATATGCATACTTAGGTGTGGCCCCCTTTTTAATGATAAGGGTTGCAAAAAATTAAAATAAAATAAAACTTGGATGGAAAAAATATTTTTACAAGGTCACATATTGAGCACCTCTAGAGATGTTATAAGAGTCCATGTAGATAATATGCATTGACTACCATTGTTTAGGGTTGGTTTTAAATTGTTTTAAATTATGTTGTTAGATTTGGTTATATCAACCACATTATGGTGCATTCACACTTAATGTTAAGTTAGTGTTAAATGAAAATCTAGGTGGCATCCTAGGTGGCACCCAATGTTAAATGGTCGATACCTTAATGTTAAGTGAATGTTAGCTTAACATAAAAATGTTCATGGTAAGTAAATGTCGATCTTAAATGACTAGCATGGTGTTAGGGGGCTCAACATTAGAGTCCCACTAACATCAAATATGAATGCACCTTTATAATCATAACTATTAACTAGCCTAAAAGATGCATGGAACCTTGTGTTATTTAGATGAAAGGTCAACTATTGGGGTGCAACCATATTGGGTGTAGGGGTGCATGTGTGGGTTTAAGGGTGTGGGTGGAAAGGTTGAGGTGCACAAATTTGGGGCACATTTATTGTTGGAACCTAACATGTACCATTATTTATTGCACCTTGTTGACATGGTGATGACATGTCACATATTTGACACCCATGTGGCATTTGGGAACATGTGTTCACATGTGGAAGCATACATGTAAAGTGTTTTCCAATGAACCTTGAAACATATTCCACTTGGTGATAACACATTCCCATGTTCAATATTGCATGCCCCATTTGATCACATTTTTTCCTCACATTAAAACACCACATTCCCATGCTTATGAACCTCACATTGGAACAACACGTTCCCATGTTTTTGTTCCCCAATGAATTGCAACCTACATCTTCATTACATATTTTCATTACATGTTAATTCAAATCTAGAAATTATGGTGGAAATATAAAATGCAAATAGTTTGTAAAACAATTTGTCTACATTGTCAACGAAGGAAAATATGGATTTGAATTAATTCATGTTATTACGTTGTCAATTATAATTTTGAGCTTCTTGTCGTTGTACAACTAGTGTTAATTCACACTTAACATCATAATGGGAAATAATTGATATTAAACACCAAGAATTGTTATTTAATTTTGTCATGCCCTACACCATTTTGTATTGGATTATTGCAATAGTGCTTCCTTTTGAACTTCCAAATGCATATCAAACCTTTGGTTAATACATTCAATTATAGATGTTATGATGTAAGAAGGCAACATTAGAAGAAAAATTGTTGTTTGCAACAAATTTTTGCAACAAAAAGGTGTCATTTGCAACTATTTTTCAATTGCAAATGACCTTTTTTAATAGAAAAATTGATTGCACGTGATAATATTTTTTCTATTGCAACTTGGGAAGGCAACACACATTCCCATTTTATAGAACATTGAATCATTGCAACACATTGTGTCCTTTTCAAATGTTGGACCTAAAAAAAATTGTTATTTTTTCAACTACATTTATAATTATTTAATCATACAAATCACTAAGCAATAGCAAAGGACATCAACATGCCACATGGCCCCATGGCTTCATAATTGTAGTCAATATGACAACTTATTGATTTTTGGGGTAAAATATTTCATTATTCTTCAACTTGTGTTAATATATATTTGTGATGTGGAATTAGTTAACCAAAAGTATTAATGACCTTTGCAACTAACAAGGACTTAATTGATGACATGGCATGCCATGTGACAATAAAATGTTGTGATTATGGTCAACATCATGATTCATGATACTCATGTTTACGAAATTTTATTTATTAGTTTGTCGAAAGTACTTGACCTTTACAACTAACAATTTAATCTCCCATGATGATGACATGGCATGCCATATGATGACAAGGTGTTGTGGTTATAATCAACATCATGACTCATGGGTGCAACAAAACACAATACATGCAACTATTAAATGAATGTTCCAACTCTAGGTCCTTCATTTTCAAATAATAGATTGGCACATGACATCACAAGAAAGGTTATTAAACCCAAAGATGTGTTGTTGTGCCCAATATAATTAGGGCAAGTGGTAACAACTAGTCCTTGTTGCATGATTAATAATGAATGTTTGTTTCTCCAAATGAAAAAATATAAAATAAAAACTTGACATGTGACCATGGGTGTAATAGAACACAATAGATGTGACAAATGTTGCAACTATAGGTCATTAATTATCTAATGGTAAACTCACACATGGTATTATAAAAAAAGGTTGCAAAATTCAAAAATGCATTGTTTGACCAATACAATCATGACAAGTGGCAACAATAAGTAGTCCCGTTGTGTGATTAATTAACAATTAATGTTTGCATTTTGAAGTGAAGAAATATCAAACAAATCCTTAACACATAGGTGTAACAAAACATAATATATGTGAATATTAAATGAATGTTGTAATTACAAGTCACCAATTATCTAATGGTAGATGCACACATGCATCATACATATCACAAATGGAAACATAGCCCGAGTAGACCTTAAATAAACCCCTAGGTTGCTTATGTCACCTATAATAGCCTAAGTTGTCCCTAGGTAGATCCCTTAAATAGCCTAGGCAATCCTTAAATAAACCCCTAGGTAGCCTATGTAGTCCCTAAATAACCTAGGCAACCCCTAGGTAGTCCCCTTTGGGAAAAAGGGCTATGTAGCCTAGGTAATTTAAATAAGACCCTAGGTAGGTGCTTAGATAACCTAGGGTAGGTTGAGTATGCAGGTCATTTATGTAGGTTATTTTTTATTATTAAAATGTGATTGCATTTTATGTTATATAAAAAAAATTGGTGTAATGGTAAAAAAATTGCCTTTCAATGTGAAAGTGAGAGGTTCAAATATTTATTTTTGCAACTTATCTATCTTAGGTAGTTTACATGGTGAATATTGACGAAGGTGTGTAGGCTATGCCACCTAGCTCACACTTGGCCCATGTTTTTAACCTAGTTAGGCAACCTATGTTAGGTTATGGATTTACACCTAATTCACTTTTGGCCATGTGTGATTCATAGTTGAACATGTGTGAATGATTTTCGACACATGTCACTTTTATAAATCTAGTCAAGTAAAATAACTAAGTTGACATGACATTCACATCACTTTACAGTTTACACGTCACACCATGAAAATTTATTACTATCACAAAAGAAATGGTTAATTGATAATATGATTGACCAAGTTGCAAGTATATGCCACATCATTGTCCCTTGCAACTAGGTGGGTGAAATGACATGAGTTTAACAAACCATAAGTCGTTAATCACATATGTCTTTGCAAATAATATAATTTAGTTGTAAATGGAAGTTGCAAAACCCAAAATGTGTTGTTGTGAACCACATGGGAATAATCTTTCCATTGGGGAATGCATGTTTCAATGTTTGGGAACATAATTGTTCATACATGAGAACCCCATTGCTTCTCATGGAAACACACGTTCCATTGTTTAAAAACATTGGATGTTCTTGCATGTGAACATGTTCTTAAATGAAAACTTGCATTCCCATGTCGAGGAACATTCAATGTTCACATAAAAGAATGTGTGGGAATCACATGTTCCCATGCTTGTGAACCTTATGTGTTCCTTGATGAATTGGAACCTACATCTAGATCACATGTTTTCATTGCAATATGTTATTCACATCCCATGTTGCATTTAACATGCAATCTATAATTATTTTATTTTATTTATTTTTTGGAATGTAGATTTTTTTGTTGTTTCAACTTTAATATTCTAAAACCTTTTGTAATTTTCATCCATTCTCATTCAACATGTGTATTCTCTTCATACACCCCATAGTTTATTTTTAGTTTTCAAATTCCATCCATTTTTATTTAACTTTGAAAATGGACTATGCCATTTAGTTTAACTTTGAAAGTGTTCTTTCATGTTTTTTGCATAATGTTTTTTCATTATAGACCCAAACTCAATCCAAAAAGTCTAAAATGGTTTTGGAAACATTCTTCAAATATTGGTTCATTATTGGCATTGACTTTTGTTGGGTGTGTATGGTTTAGACATACATTAAATCTAAGTGTGAATGAAATGTTGAAATTTATTTACACTTCATATAAGTGTAAATTTCTTTTCCACGTCAGTGTACTTGTAAATTGCCAAACCATATTTGTTTTTGCACTATTACGATCTCACTAAAATTACAAGAACCTACACAAATTAGTACGATAATAATAATAAAACCAATAGAAATTTCATAAGAAACCATTTGAGTTGCAGATTGTAATGCTCCTAAAAAAACATATTTAAAATTATTAAACCGACTTGCCGTAACGATCCCATAAACACTTGGGGAAGATATAACAAATAAATAAAATTACCTACATTTAAATCTGACAATACCATACAATAATCAAAAGTAGGGGTTGATAATTGATTTCTTCACCCTCCAAACCATACGTGACAATTTCCATTCATATAACTCTTCACCACTAATTTATCAAAGAGTGCCAATATATGTGTGTGTGTGTGTGTGTGTTGATGCACTTCACAAAGTTTTTATTAAATGAGGTCATAGCAACATTTGAATGTATGTTATGATCAATCAGTCCCTTTGGAAAAATTAAAGCAGAACTAGTTTTGCCACATTTGTAATGTGGAAAAGGCCACACTTTCTATCATCAAATCATGTTTTGTCGCCCTTCAATACTTAGCTTAGTCAGTCTACCTTCTCATTTATTACAACCACTTTGTTGACCCTTTCCCTAAACAGTGGGTCAATCATGTGATTGTGTCTTCAACTTTTCTTTTCACATGTCCATTGAGGTAACATGTCTACATTGTCTTATTTTCTTTTATTGAAAATGTTCCTTATATATATATATATCGTCTTTGGCCTTTATTATACCTACCAAAAGAACCGATTGGAAGACCAAGTCGTTACCCGCTAGCTTGGTAAATGTTGTCGTTCAACAACTATGTAATTCGGATTTGTTAGCCTTATCAACCCCAACAATATCTTCCGAGCTATCCTTAGAAATATGGGTCTTCTATGACTTGGTTTCCTAGATGTTTTTTTACATGCATTGCGGCAACACTACAACCATAATTCCCCCACAATGCAACTAAATAGGACATGTAACCCCACTTTCTAATTATAGTCATTAAAAATAAATTCCAATAATATATCAAGTTCTTAATTTGGACATGATTGTACTTTCTAATTTGCATTATAATTGTGCAAGACATTTATGGACACTTGAAAACAATTGGGACATTTTTGTCTGGACTTTTTGCATTGCCATAACTTTTAGCCATCATTCTAATAATGTGACCTCACCAAGTTGTAGTTCACATTAAGATTTTTTCAACAAGTTAAATACCATTTGGTTTGAATCTATTTGATTAGTGAATGAAGTACCCAAGTGCAAATTCGTACTAACCTCAAAGCAAATATCAAACCCAAGTTGTAGAACCAAAACAAGAGGCTATAAATTTTACTAAAGCAATCAAAAAAAAATTGTCCAGAGATATGTGGGCCCTGCCCATTTAGGGACATTGAAAAATGAAAATTTTGGGTGTTTGAAGGTTATGGATTTTTTTTTAAAAATTGAATTGTGTGTTGAGTAAACATTAATGTAATTTGAGGAATGTAAATTAGTGATTGGAACCCTAAACCTTATGATATGTCCAAATGTAATTTAAGTAAATATAAGGTTTTTTTATAACAAGTTCAAGATAATATTGTGTACGTTGGGTTATGTTTTTATTACATCAATTTGGTAATATGCAAACCAATTCAAGGTTAAATCTTGAAAGTGATGTATGGTGCGTCCTACAACTATTTGAACATGGAATTGAATTCTTATGATAATAAGAGGAGGGTTGCAACTTAATTGCATTTTCACAAAATTTCATTCAATTGGTATCTTTTTTTTGTCAAGCATGAGGAATTCTCTCTCTCTATATGTGTGTGTGTGTGTGTGTGTGTGTGTGTGTGAACATTTTGTTTTCATATTTATTTAATTTGCAAATTGTGAAAATTGACCCATATTACTAATTTTGAAGGAGTTTTTCTATAATCTTGAAAAGTACCATCTATGTCATGTACAAGCCCATTTGATTTTATATAGTTTCCAATGCATAGTTCTATTAAAATATTTTTTAAGCTATTGTTTGTTATGGAAACCACTTACTGGACTTGACACCATTGATAATTTGAAAGTGTTAGAATGAACATCCCATGTCATAAACATGAATGTTTCACTTGGTGTACACATGCACACACATATATACGAGTTGTTGTTTTGACATTCATATAAAACAAATGTGGTAATTAATGTATATTGTCCATTGTGGTTTTAAACAAGTTTTATTGAGGAAATTTATGTTTTTGGAGGTTTGTGAAGTAGTTTGAAACCTATTTAGAATGTTAATGAATGCATGCCTTGTTTTGATTCATAGCATTTTACATTATCATGTCAAAAGTTATTCCTAAAATATTGTGTCCATATTTTTTATTTGAAGATCCATGAATCTTGATCTAAATAAGCTTGGTACAAATCCCATGTCATATTTATAACATCAAGACCACCCATCTATTCATTGTGAACTTGTTTTATAATCCATAATCTACAAACAATAAATGTTAACAATTTATTACCTATTAAAATGTTTCATTTATCATTAATAGTTATAGTTGATCATAAGTTTTTATTAAAGTTTCACATTTGTTATCACTTAATGTTTTAATTTTGTTAGTTTTTGTTTAAATGGATGGAAATGCATAATATATACTTGTACTATTAATGTTTAATGCAATTTTTGTGTATGTTAATTTCACAACTTTTGATTTTAGAAGGTCAATGTTTGGAATTCTTGTATGTAATATGTTAGCATATTTTATACGATGCACATTAATGTCATTTGTTTTTCCTATGCTTGTACCTCCTATTAAAAAAATGTAAAGTTTTTAATGGAATTTTAGTTGTTTAATACAAGATGTCATCTACAATAAATCTTTGATGGTGTGATTCATTTTGTTCATGTTTAATGAAGAAATTCATATGGTACATGTTTACCTTCTTGTTGACAAAAATTATGGATAGATATACAATCCAAAATATTTATTGATATTTAAAAAATATATGGATTGTTGTATTAACAATAATTATTACATCCAATTTTATTTTTTCATCCATTTATGTTGTGTTATTTTATGTATTGTTGTACTTGTGATCGTAAATTATCCCATTCATCACCATGTTTAGTCATAATATTATTTATATACAAAGTTTTAAAACATTTTATCAATATCATATTTTTGTCATTACTATAAAACTTGGTGTTTTGTGATTGGCAAATCTAGTAAAAAAATACCCAATTTGAACAAGCGTAAAAAAGATCACTCAATTATTTTGGACAAGTTGATTTCAACACGTCCGTTGTGACTAGGGTGGTTTTTTTTACGGATAGAATATGGACCATTTGATTAGCCATTTTGACTAGTCAAATTTCTGCTTGTATTAAAAAAGAAATTTGTGGTAAGTAGGTAAGTCATAAAAAGGTAAGTAGGTAATAATGTTGGGTGGGTATCACAAATACCCTTGGGCATCACCCATGCAACCCAGTCTGATCTTCTTAGGGTATTACCATGAATGATACCTTGATTGAAAACTGAATTACTGGTTTTCACTTTTGTGAAAACTGAATGTGAAAATTGATTAAAATAAAAAAATAAAAAAGAATGAAAATTGGGTAAGATTTGACCCCTTACCCAAGTCAGGGTTTAAGGGTTTAACTGCCATCAAAAATTAGTACAACCAATGAAAAAGAAGTTACGAACATCAAACTTAATTATGTTTTTATGCAAAATGCAACATTTTACTTACTGGATATTGTTGATCATTAATGGACTATGGGTTTGAACTTTGGAGGTACAGTATTAAGTCAACTTAATTTAATTAGGGTTAGAGAAAGGACGCTTTCATCACTAAACCCACATCAAAATTTGATTATCAAGTCTAATTTGCATTGGGAGATAGGAGATCCAAGGGAAGGTTAATATTTGGTGGTAAGTACTTATTAATGGTAGGCCAGGTCAGATGGTCATGATGTTTGGAGATTTTATTTTAAATGATGATTTATTTTTAAAATCTCTCAAAAACCTTGAACAAAGGTCCTTTGATTTTGAATTTTTTCAAAAAACCAAAGCAGTCATGAAAATAAGAAAAAAATCAATAATTATTTAATCTTAATTTAAAATTTACAAATTTAATTTAAAAATAAAGTTATAACTAGTTTGTGAAAATTGGCAAAGGATATTGATTATTCTCAAATTTCCAAGAACAGACAATGTGATAATTAGTTTAAATTATTAAAAAAAAACATTGATACCTTTGCTTAATGTAAAAAATTTAGAATATTTTTTTGGGGAGAGTTGGACCCTTTTGTAAATTAATTTGTGAAAATTGGACCCAACGAGTATCATAAAATTGTGATACCCACCCAACATTGGTAAGTAGGTAATAGCTTACCCTACCTTACCCTATCCTATTCGACCTATCTTAACTTAAATGTCGCAACCCTAGCCTTGGGCTCGTGACCAAGGCAAGGGCTTGCAAAGGTGTGGGTCGAGAACGAAACATGGGAGTGTAAAAGGGTGTGAAGGAATGAACCCACGCACTCCCAAGTGGGCTCCCACTTTAGGAGTAAAAGTCTTAATGGACTCCCGCATTTTTAGAGAACGATTGCATGGGGTCAAAACTCATTGGTTTGAAAATTTCCTTATACCATTGGAAAGCCCTTGGAACATAGATGTCTAAAATGGGTTCGCACGTCCCA
>Ga0209208_10010201_pt1 | contig 12231 bp, 17 predicted proteins | sample S1TSphfallax_3_FD_187694 | JGI IMG/M metagenome (GOLD analysis project Ga0209208, IMG submission 187694) | Host-associated microbial communities from peat moss isolated from Minnesota, USA - S1T2_Fd - Sphagnum fallax MG (SPAdes) (version 2) | ecosystem: Host-associated > Plants > Peat moss >...
AGGGTGCATCTCCTTAAATGCAAGAGGAAGGCCATTTCAAACTACACATAAGCAAGATGAAAGGAGGTGTGGGTCCCCCTCAATTTGAGAAACATACTCTTCCAAAACGGGTCTATTGAAATACAAAACTTAGAGCATAAACACGAAACCATTAAAACACACCTCCCGAGAAAAATAAATAGGGCACAATATTCCATAAAAAGAAGGCCTATACCACTAAAGGATATCGGTTATTGAACCTAATACCTCTCTAAATGACTTTGAAAAAATTCCCACAATCCTAGACCCATAATGTCCCCACATACTTGCATAATTCAATTTGAAACCCGCCAAAAGAAATAAGAAGGAAGAAGAAAGGATAACCACATATTATCCATGTGAGATAAAAAGGTCGACAAGTTATTCATGAGGACAAAATGTCCAAAATAATTTGGACCTCTCCAAGGAGAAGAAAATCATCAATATGTGCCATGTCTTAAAATAAAACTTCATTTAAAAAATGTGTGGCAAAGTCCTAAGAACCCATTGGCACACCCAAAATGTGTAAGCCATCTATGACTAAAGGTAACCTTGAAAATTTTATGTGCACAAAAAAAAACCATGATGGATTCCAAAGCTTGCACTTTGCCACCTTGACCTTAAGCTCAATTAGGGCTAATTGGGTTGAAAGGTGGTCAAAGGCGCATGTAATCTCATTCATAAGCCCCATGATGTACGTATCATTTGTTAGGGATGGAAAGATGCAATTGGGTCTTTAAGAAAGTTCGATAATGGGCCAAAGTAAATTTCTTAAAGGGTCACCATGCTTCATGTTTGAAAATGATTCAATAATGGTGGCCCCCTCCACATGTCGTCCATGTTGGTAATAAATATAATAATGAACACCATAAAACAACATAGTAAAGGGAACAATGTTCACCAAAGGCCTTTTGACATCACACAATTCATTAAAAATAGGGATTATGGGAACATCATTATAGGAAGAAAGTTAAAATTATTTATGAAAATCCTTGTACGATGACAATTTCCTTTGATAAATAATATGAATATATATTTTCATACAACATTTAAGTCAAGCCCAAGCATATGGGTCTCCATTTTATTTGGATCCTTTTTTTTCATGAGTTTGTTTACAAATTCAACACAAAACTAGTGCTATTGTACATAATGATTTCAATCATGTTCTTGGGTTGGGGCCAGTGAGTTCAAAGTTTGGTTTTAGGGTTTGAACTCATTGCCAATAGTAACCAATGGCTAGTTTTTAAGGTCTAATATAAAAATATATATATTTCGTGTGTTGTGTGGTAGGTTCCAACATATCATGGACTTTGAAGATTTGTTGGTAGAAAAACACAAGTTTCAAATACAAATCCTATAGAGATATATTCACAAGATTTTGCTTGAAAAAACCTTTTTAGGGGAAACTTTCTAAGTGCATTTGGAGGTCACCTTGGATTTATGAATATGAAGAATCTTACTCTTGCTCTTTAATAGTGCGTGTGATCTTACATCTATAACAAACCATCAAATTTGTTTCACTTTTAAGGAGTAGATGTAATAAGCAATGTTAGATGGGTATCAAAATTTGATCTGGATATTAACCTTCAACCACATGTGGATATCACATCTGGTGATATCTAGATCTTCAAATATCAATTGTGTGAAAATTAACCTTGAGAACCTTACCCTTTCCATACTTGTTGATATTCAAGATGGGGTAAAATGGTGGAAGAAGGGTTAAGGTGCCAGGTTAATTCTAGGCTATTAATGTGAAAGGAAAAGCCCCAAATAAGGTGCTGAAATTTTGAAGAAAAAACATGATGAAATAAAAAGATCTTTTATATTCATTAAATAAAACATATGGGTTTGGTAGCATAGCAATTGAATTGGATTTGAGTTTCTTTGAAGAAAATAAAAATGACTTTTTTTCTTCTGATAATTTAAATTTAAATGGATCTGCAAATATCCTCATTTGCAAAATTAAGGTGTTTTTGGGTTGAATTTTTGCATTGTGGCAACAAAGAAAAAAAATAGTGCAAAGTGTACAAATGCTTTTTGTTGAAAAAATTGCCACATTTTGAGAGAGAAAAAAAGTCAGGGGTGATGCATATTTTGACAGCAAGTTCCTTCTAATCATCATAACAAGGTAGGATTCTACCAAAAAGTTTTTAATTATTATCTGACATCTAGCCAAATTTGGCTATTCCTCTTGAAGATGGTGGCTAGTCCCACCTACTTGACAAAATAATCCTTATTGCAATTAGGGTGTATGTGAACTAACACTTACACAGGCACAATGCTTTGGTGAAAAAAAACTCTCATAATGCGAAGGAAACCACCTTATGAGAACTGACCTTTTGAGCCTGGGTTAATAAATTTTATAATTTTTTTTGATGCCCTGCCCCTATCTTGGAAAAATTAATTTTTTTTAAGGAATAAACCAATCAAGTATTTCAAAACTTTTGTGAAAACCAGATTTGCCAGGTATCTTTAAAAAAACAATACCCACCCAATACTGGCAATAGCCCTCGCCTCTTATGTCCTGTGATCTACTTATTTAGGTTTATGATAACTTTCACCTCATGCTTAACAATCAGCCCATTGGCAAATTTTAGCCAAAATTAAGGAAAAAAAAAGGTTTGAAAATGAAGTGATTTTGGAGGGTTTCAATTGCTAGAAATGAGGAAAAAATGCCAGAGTTTTACATTTGGTTTTCAATGTGCAAACATAAATGGAGAAGGTTGATTAAAGAGTTGTACTTCATATCTGGTTTATAGCCAAATTTGGCTAAATCTTCCTACTAGGGATGATGGTCATTTTTCCTACAACTATGGATGATCATAGATGGTATGGATGATCACCACGCAGGCTACATTAAAAAATTCCTTAAATTAACCACAGTTTATGATGGGTAACCACCATGGGTGGGGGAGATTTCTGAAATGTGTAGCTGGACTTTGCTAGTAAGCAACACCTTGTCTAAGCCCTTTTTTTTTTTGAGACTGCCCCTACCCTGGGGTTCTTTTTAACCCTACCCCAAACACACAAACCAAGAGATTTCCCAATTTAGGGATTTAGTGAACTTGGTCAAAACAGAAGGTCAGAGTTGTGGCATTAAAAGGAGGTCAAAAGGTGTGTTTGGAGTTGGTAGCTTCTATTGTCAGATTTGACCTAGGGATGGATAGTGAGTGAACAGGAAACACTTTTTCATTGGGTTTCAGTTTCAGTAGCTAACCATGGTGGTTACCTTAGTTTTCTGTTTTTAATACCTACCTATCTACCTACCTACTAACAACCCACTAGCCCTTACCTCATGTACTAACCATCTACAAAGGTCAAACCTGACCTCAACTGAGATGAGGTCCATCCACAACAGAGACAGAACAAACTTCCAATGGATGGATGATGGTTCATTCACTTTGGCTGCCTGGACTCCTCCATCCCTGAATATCCCTACTACCTTGGCAGTTTCAACACTAAATTATATTATTTTCTGAAATATTGAAAATTTCAAAAAAAAATTCAAATAACAAAAAATTCTGAAGGTAAATTTTTGAGAACATTCTATTAAATCTTTGAGAATCATTGAAATGAGAATTTGAAAATAATTAATTAATTAATTATTTTACAAACATGTGTTGCAGCTGCCAAGGTACTACGGGTAGTGAATGAATGTGCTCTCAGGCTTCTGTTGCTTTGAGCAAGTTTTTCTATGCATGGGTTGTGTTGGGTGGGTGACAAATTTGGTGTTGTAAATTGTGTCAATTGGTTTAACTGGAGCTTGTCAGTGGCGGGTACTACCCCACCACTACTATATACTGCAACAGACAACTAAACCCAGATTTTTAAAAATCCATTTTAAGAGTTTTTTTTTGTTAAAGTGTTCTAAACACCATTGAAAAACAAACAAAAAAACAACAAAAGAAACATAAGCATTGGCTATGTACTAAGTACAAAAACATTTCTGGAGCAATGGAGTTAAAACTCTGCAACCCAACTAAGTAGTTGTTCAAGGAGCAGTCTGAAGATTGCAACACTGATTCAAAGCAGATGAATAATACCTACAATGCTGAAGTAAAGTAGGGCACTTAAACTCGTTTGGATTGTGGTAAAATAGTAGTAAATAGTACTTGTGTGTCTTTCCTGCCATATATGGTAGGTGACTAATATACTTGGCATGTCAACAAAACCTGTGTATATGAAATCACACAAATCTTTCATTTCTGACAATGCATTGAAACCCACACATATTGTGCTCAGAAAGAATTTTAAACACTAACTCTGTGCAAATTCAGAAGCCTATTACCCACACCTTTCCTATGAAAACAACACACCCCATACTTACCCACCTTTTTATATAAGTGTTTCATATAACGGGGATAACTGCTGTGTACTTTGTGGCAAAAGAAGATAGTAATTCTTGAACTCTTTGGAAAACTTCCAACAAAATTTAGAGAAGACAAGTAATCCTTGGGAAATTTTCCAACAAAATTTAGAGTTGGGTTTGACTCGACATTGGAAGTACTACTTCCATAAGTGACATGAAGAGTTTGAGCATCAAAGAAATACCTAAAGGTAGGCCAGTAACATAATAAGTGGACAACAATACTTACCAGAGGAAAAAAAAACTAATGCTACAAGTATACATAAAATTGCAATAACCCAACAGCCGCCTTCCCTGTTCTACTCCCTCAAATGGGTACCAGAGGTTGTCAAATACAAAAATTTCCCAACTAATTCTCAAACTCAAAAAGCTTGAGCATCAACTCCCCCGAAAGATGATGCATTTGTTGTCTGTGCCTCATGTGCCTCACATCGGCTCAAGCCCAACACTATTTTTTTGGTGTAGCAGTGGGTGTTCCCCCATAGTTAGAAATAGGAATAATAACACCAACCAGAGTTAACTGAAACTGGAATCAGTGCTGCAAAATGGGTCTCCAGATTTCCAAGAGTTAAATGCTGTAATTGGCGGCAGCAAACACATTGAGATCTTTGCATTTCCTTCATGGAAAAAGTCAATCAGGCTTCCAGCCATCTGAATTCTGCTCAGATCACTTTTGTTGCAACATCATGCCCAGATCAAGGAATTTCTGAACTGGGTATTTTACCCGAAGACAATATGTTCTGTGGTGGAGTGAAGTCCACCAATGTCTATAAAGTCACTGATTTCTCCAATATGAACTCTTTTATATGCAAAATGAGAGAAGCTCTCTCATCTTGTTTCACTGCAGGTGGTTCAGTGAACCGAAGAGGAAAGGGGAAGATAACACCCTCACCATGTGGAGAAACACAGATTTGCACAGGATATGAGTTTTTTTGTTTTTTCTTACGTGTGAGAGGAGGTGTCATCCAGCAATGTGCTGATATTGTCACTGGTATCTTCTGCCCCTAGATCATCCAAAATAGGATTACTTGCTTTGTGCAACTGCCTTCGCACAAGCTTCTCATACACCCCATCCTCTGCACAGTACCAAAATTGAAACTTTGTCATACTCACCAGTCTTGTGGTGATCACAAACATGCTTCAGAAACATTAAATTATTTTTTTAAAAAGAAGAAGCATATCCATCACAATTTGGGTATTTGCCGTACTCAAGCCAAGAAAGAGGATTTTGTGGCTTACTTTTTGTGAGCAGTTGCTCATGAGTGCCTTGTTCAACAAGAGCACCTTTATCCAAGACTGCGATATTGTCAGCATTGCGCACAGTGGAGAGTCGGTGAGCTACCAGAACAATAGTGCGCCCACCCTCTCCAATGAGCCTGTCTAAGGCTTGTTGTACTAATGCCTCACTCTCAGTATCCAAAGAGCTTGTTGCTTCATCCAGCAATAATACCTTTGGTCGTCGAAGCAGCATTCGTGCAATTGCAACACGCTGAGTTTTGTGATCAAACCCAAAAAAAAAAAAACAACAACAAAAAACCAATGAGTTTACATGGAATCACAATGGAAAGCAAAATCTCCAATTTATTCTCATTCCTACCCCTTTCTTGAGATGTAAAAACCTGTGCATTCTGAAGGGAATAACAAAGAAACCGCCTGTAGCCCAGAATAATTCAACAACAAAAAGGAGATGAAACAATCATGAAGGGAGTCTTGAAAAGAGGAGATGAAACCTGTCTCTGACCACCAGAGAGGCGCACCCCACGCTCACCAACTCGTGTTGCATAGCCTTCTGGAAATCTCAAGATAAAGTCATGGGCATTTGCATACCTAGACAGTCCCACATAGGTCACAATCCATTCAAATACCAAGCAAAAATGTCATTTTGAGAAAAGACCTTTCCAATGAACAAAAAACATCAGTGCTACTACCTGCGCAAAATACAACGAAATGGAAACTTTCTTGACTATCCAAAAACTTCACAACAAACATGAATAAAATCACCCACCTTGCAGCCTCCTCCATATCCTCACGATTGCAAGAACTCAATCCATACATTATGTTCTCCTCAATTGAACCTGCAAACATTTGGGTCTCCTGTGCTACCAACCCCATGTGTTTGTGAACTGATTTCAGATTGAGGTCTCTTAGGTCCCAACCATCGAGAAGAATACGCCCGCGTGTTGGATCATAGAAGCGCATGAGCAAGTGCACTATGGTTGACTTGCCACCACCACTGCGCCCCACGAGTGCACAAACATCACCCCTTCCCACCTCTAAGTTCACCCCCGAAATGACAGAATGCTCAGGTCTCATTTGATAGGAAAAATGGACAGCCTCTAACTTGATCTCTCCTTCCAGATGTGAAACCTGTCATGACACAAGCCAGAGAAACAAAGTTTCACTATCCAAATCTACATGGATTTCATACCAGATGCTACACAATAAACCCATTACAGCTACAACCTTGTAGAGAAAAACAGATGTGAAAAAGAGGACAAGGAGCAAACCATGGTGCCTGCATTTGGGTCAATATCTGGGAGTGCATCCACCAATGAGAGGACGCGCTGTGCTGCTCCTGCAGCACGTGTGAGTGACATCAGCACAGACATGATACCTTTATACGCACTCTGGATTTGGTTCCAGTATAGCTGGAATGTGATGAGCCTGCCAACTGACAGGCGATTGTTCATCACTAAAACGCCTCCATACCTTTGCAAGCACCACCACACCCATAAGCAATTCATAATGCAAAAAAGAAAAAGAAAAACACAACTGGGTTAAAGTATCAGTTTGGTATCAGGCTGCTCTGCTACAAATTTGGCCAAAGCTAATCTCTTCATGAGCAAGACCCTGTGTCATATACTGGGGGGAACCCTCGATGACATTCAGAAACCATGTCAAATGCATGAGTGGATTGGAGGGAGGGAAGTACCATAAAATAAGCACAGAAGCACCAAGATCCAGCCAGTCATTGATTGCAACAGCACCAGCATAGGCAAAAGCATCCCTCACACCCTTTTGCATAGCAGCAAGGGTCTTTGACTTGAATCGGTCAATCTCCACATCTTCGGTGGAAAAGGCACGCACTGTTCGGATGTTTCCGAGAGCTTCAGCAGCAGAGGAGTTTGCCTCAGCCAGCAAAGCGTACCGTTTGCGATTCAGCTCCCGAGACCAACGAGAGTACACAGCTGTAATATGCATGATGGGAGCCATGGTTGTGAATGCAAGCATGCTCAGCTTCCAGCTTATGAAAAAGCACATCCCGAATCCACCAGCAAGAGAGAGCAAGTTCCGTAGAAGTGCTGAAAGCATCCAGTTCACAGGTTCAGCCATTGAAGACACATCGTTGGTGAGCCGTGAGGTCAGCTGTTCATACATAGTGCACAACCAAGACAATACAATCAGGGTCTTCATCAACACATCGTTCTACTCTCATTGTCAAAGGACACAAACCTTACGTGCAAGCAAGTCCTCATTGTCTTTACCACCACTAAAAGAAACACACATAAAACAAACAGAAACCCTCCCCAAGGTGGAAAGAAACAATCCCTCCTTCAAATCCTTTGCCACCAGTTTGCTTGATAATTTTTTCATCCCATGTAAACCCCAAAAAAAGAAATTCAAACCCGAGACTGAATATTGTTGACCTCTCCAGATGTAGTGCCATCGAAATAAGCAATGTCTTGAATCACAATGCCCGTGAAAAGTTTGTCCTGCAGAGTCTTTAGCACACGCTTGCTCACCACTGTGAAGGAGAGATTACGGACTGCCTCAAAAAGGCCTGTTATCAAGCTAAAGACTATCAGTAGTATCACATCCCTCTTGAACAGAGCCACTGCTCCTTGAATCACATGATCCAGTATGCGACCCTGCAGAAGAAATAATACATATGAAGAGCTTCAGAAACCCCTTTGTTTTTTCAGAGTCAAATTCTCATTTGTTGGTGCACTGGGAAGCATCCAAAAGTTACAAGAAAAAAAAAGGAAAATCAGCCAATGTCACCTAACATGGACTTCTGGTAGCATGAATGCAAACAAGAGCAGTGAAGTCAGATTGAAAACAACCTGATAATTGGGCAGAATCAAGCTGGAAACAGATGACACCATAAGGCAAAAAAAAGCGCAGGCAAGCAGAAGGGATTCATTGCGAGCTAGAGAAACCGCACGCATCAAGTAACTGGTCTGGTCCACATCTTGCTCCTCTCTTATTCCCTTGTCCCCTCTCAAGGTCCCTTCCTCAGCTTCCACAGAATTCACATTGCTGAAAAACCAAGTTCACCCTCCCCCTGTGTAAGTTTTTTCCATTTAACTGGCATCTAAATAAACAGAGAGCACTTACTGATAATGAGCAGCCCTGCAGTCGTAGGATGGGGATGGGGGGGGGGGGGGGGGGGGGGGGGGGGGGGGGGGGGGGGGGAATGCAAGCTGGCTATTGATCATTCAGAACCATCACAGGAAGCAATTCCTACTTGTTAGATCCGATGGAAATTCGAGAACCTTCAAGGTCCTGGGCTGTGCGTTTTGCATTGAGAAAAAGAGCACGGCTCAACACACGGTTGGAGTCCACAATACGCGTCAACATGGAGCTTTCTGCATTTATCCACAGAACAGTGGCACCCATCAAAATGCTTTGCCATATTTCAAGGCGCACGTGGAACAGTTTTTCCACAGTCTTGTTGAAATAAAACCCGACGCACTTGGCCCCCACATAAGCCTGCAAAATTCACCAAATCATCACACCACACATACTAAGTAATCTGGTAACTGATAAATTCCTGCCTGCCAATCTCAGCAGCAATGCAGTTGTCATCTCTGTGTGCCACCAAAGATGGGGCACAAAACAAGAGGGGCTAATGGAAAGAGTAGCAGTGGGAACAAAGATGTACCTGGAATCCAGTGCAAAGAAGAAAGACAACGAGCAGAACAGCATCTTTCCTTGATGATCCTGCAAACCACTCCTGATAAAAAGTGGTGGGAGCTTTTACAGCTACAGAGTCCTTCCTGGACAAAAGGGGCTCTTTGAGACTTCCATTCTCAAGTTTGCCATTCCCATTGGGAAAAGATGACTTGTAGCCATTGCTAGTGTTTGCATCTGCATTAGAGTGCAGTACTTTACTAGTGATTGCATTTGACAGCAGCTTTGATTGCAATTTGCTGCCCTTCCCCTTCTCTTTTTCAACAGCTTCAGCTGAGGCAAGCACACTCCCGTAATAGGAAAGCCCTGAAAGGCTCCCCACCCGCAGCAGGCTCAGGAGAACCAAATCCAAGGTATCTGTGGTAAAGCACGTGAGAGAATACCACAACCCACGCAACGAAAATGGATCCTTCTTGTTCGAAAGATGTACCGTGATATATAAGAGCTGAAACAACAACAACAACATCCCCCCACATAAAGCAAAATCATTAGGGTTTTTCCCTGCAGCTACAGATTCTTCAAACAAAACCACATATCATCAAGGGTATGCATATTTTCTTGTTCTGGTAGTCTGAGAATCAACATCCTTGTGCGAGAATTGATTTCAGCCAATTAGGTACCTTTGCTCATACATTGCAAGGAGGGATGTTCAGGGCTCAGACAAACAACAAAGCTCAAATGAATTTCAAATGTGCAAAATTCAACAACATGAAGGCAACTACTACAAGGCAGAAAACATAAGCTACATATTGTTTTGGATTTCTTCAGGCTTATTTATTAGAAGAATTTTTCAAGGTGTGCAGGAATTCATTCTGAAATGAATTTAGGTTGTGTGAAGAAGGAAGGAATTCATTACCGTGGCAAACAGAAGATCCAGACAGCAGACAGCAACAAAAATCGCCAATCGCCACTTTCTCTGCCTGAGTGCAAGGCTCACATTCGTTGTTCCCTTGAAAACTGGCGTCTCTGGCAAGTACCCATTCCTTTTCCCCATCCTCCGGTACCCCTTCGGCCTCCCTCTTATTCTTCTTCTTCTTCTTCTCTTTTCCGAAACCCGAAAATGAAAAAAAAATTGTGTACAAAAAACTTCTGCTTCCGAATTGCTCCTAACACCAAAAGTTATGGAGCATCATATTCGAGACACTCAAGGAAAGAAAATTTCCCCATAGCAAGGAACACACATTCACTGAATTGTAATGAACAAATCCTTGGATGCAGGAACACCCTTTAACTGAACTGTTATGAACAAAACCTTGGATGCAGGAACACCCCTTCACTGAATTGTCATGAACAAAAGCTTGGATGCAGGAACACCCATTCACTGAATTGTCAATAACAAAACCTTGGATGCAGTTCTACCAGCAACAACAAACACAAAATCCTTAGTCTCACCACCCTTGTAACAAACACCCAATTGCACCACCACCCAAAACTGAAAATAAAAAATTCTATTGAAATAAGTAAGTACGCTTCTCTCCTTCCTCTCTTGCCGCCTCCTACTTACTCACTACACCCACTTCAAACACCAAATTTTCGTATTAGATCGCTCCGTCCCTCCGATCCTCCCTCCGCTTCTCCTCAAATCACACCTCAATTGTTACCCAGCTCTTTATGAATCCCCAGCCTCTCCTTTTCTCCCCACGGACAGCCCGCCCCCCCCCGCCCCAGAAAAAAAAAAGAAAAAAGAAGAAAGGAAAAAAAAGAGGAGCAAACGGAGAGAGACAGAGGGGCCACCAAAAGTGGAGCAACCAACCCGAAAACAGTTAATGATTTGTACAAGAATAAAACAGAAAACAAAGAGAGAAAAAAGAACAAAAGCGGATGCTGGTGAATCAGAAATTTCTCATGAGGTTTCTAAATTCTTCTGAGTTCTTCGCCCCGCCCGCTCCACCCCAGCCACCCACCCGTGGTCACCAGTATCGAGAAACAATACCAGCAACAAAAGAAAACAAACCAAACCAAACCAAACAGCACAAGACGAAGACCGATGACAACCGCAACAGTTGCGCTTCTTCCTGTAGCAGCAAATGCACCTGCTGCAGCACATGCATGGACCACCGTCCTTCGTCCCTTCCTTCCCCTTCCCCTCGCGCGCGCGCGGGTGGGCGTCCGGGCGGTCGCCCACCGTCGCCAGGCAACGCCTCCACCGTCCCAGTCTCTGCCCCCGGTGGCGTGTGCGCGATTGCACCCGTGGAAGAACCGGGCCTTGGTTCCCGCCCCCGGGTGGTGCCCGTGAACCCGAGAAAAGGAAACCGGCCGCTCGCCCGCCCGCCCGCCAGCTCGCTCCCAAAAGAAAAAGGAAAATAAAAGGAAAAAAAGGGTAGGGGGGCTCCACGTGGAAATTTTTGGGGTTGTTCCACGTGCTTGTTTGTATGCACAACAAAAAAAAATTTAAGAGAAAAAAATTTGGACGAGTTTTTCTTACTTGCACGCACTTTGAAAAAGGGGGTTTTGTGTGGTCTTTTTTTCTTTGCATGGATGAGAACCTCCTCTTCTCTTTTTGCACATTGAACATGTTTATTAATATATCAAGAAAAAAAGAAGAAGCTCATATGTGGTGGTCTCATCCAAAAACAAAAGTTCGTATGTGGTGGTTTCATCTAAAAGATAAGTTCACATGTGATGGTCTCATCCAAAAAAAACTTCGAATCTAATGGTCTCATCCAAAAAACAAGTTCATATGTGGTGGTCTCATCCAAACAATAAGTATGTATCTGGACTCATCCACTCCCTATGTGGTAAGACTACTGCTGGGAAGTGTGTTAGTTAGTTCCGACTTCCAATATTTTCATTGACTGAGTCCATCCCTCCCTCCCTCAACCCATCAAGTTACGGCCTGGGGGAGGGGGTGCCCATGGCCGGTTTTTTGTTGGCTGAATGAATAAGCACGAGTATGTTGACAATTTTTTAATTATTTTTTTTTTGCCCCCCCC
>Ga0209208_10010202_pt1 | contig 12230 bp, 13 predicted proteins | sample S1TSphfallax_3_FD_187694 | JGI IMG/M metagenome (GOLD analysis project Ga0209208, IMG submission 187694) | Host-associated microbial communities from peat moss isolated from Minnesota, USA - S1T2_Fd - Sphagnum fallax MG (SPAdes) (version 2) | ecosystem: Host-associated > Plants > Peat moss >...
AGATATTTTATATTTTATATTTTATATGTTATTCAAACCACAAGGGGTGTCAAGGGCCATTAGGAAACACGATAGGAAAAATGTCGTGGGATGTTGGAAAGGTCCCCAAAAAGTTTTTTTGGGGTGATGAAAGGTACCAAAAAATACATCAAGAATCATAGGGGTGTTGAGTAGGTTGTCAAAAGACATCTAGGGTGTCAAAAATGTTAGTGTTTGGAATATGCAAAGATTAAATTTCATGTTGTATAATTAATGGAAGTGAAAATGATTTCATGGACAATTTATATAATCATAGAACACCAATGTTTGATAATTAATTATCTTTCATTCAAAATCATTTAATTTTTAAATAGATTATTATTTCGACCTTATGTCAACTGATATTTACTAATAGTGTGAAACAACATGAAGCCCAATTTTTCATTATGTATTATCAAATGGGACAAATGGGGCAAGCTTTCTATTTGATGGTAAAGGGTCCTACCAAAGCCTATTCCAAAGCATAATTTTCCCTACCATCAATTCACATTTCAAATAGGTTTTCCCCCTTTCATTCATGTTACAAATATCCTAAACACTAAATCCTAAACTAATTGTAGTAAAAGTGAAACCAACAAGTGGTTGCCTATCCCACATAGGAAAAGGTCGGACAAGTGATTGAATAGGACAATAAGACACCCAAACCAATTACAATAGGTGACACTTGTGATAATTGTGACACATCAATGAACCTCATAAATAAATTCCAAATTTTTATGTATATTTGATTTCAATAATCATTTCAAGCATCCTACATCATCATTTTCCTTCACCTTTGGTGCCTCATTTGCACCCACCTTTTCAATCTATATTGTTATCCACACATCGCAATTAATGGTTGTGAATTGCATCCTTACTCCTTCCCAAATCTATTGATTTAGTGGCAAATTCGTGACATTATTTTCAATGGGGTTTGTGAATCTAAATGGACCATAATTTGAAGGTTGTTGCAATGAAATAAATTGAATACGACTCATTGTAATCCATGTTTTTTAAGGAACAATCTAATTTGAGAATTTGTTATGTTGAATAACACATGTGAAATGTGCCTAAGACTACAAAACATGATGAAAATACTTATGATCTTTACAATTAATTGCAAAATCTTTGCAGTCTTTATAGATGGATGTTCATATTTTTGTACAATGATGGTATTTTAATTTCACAAGAATTAAGGCCAAAATGCATTCAATTATGTTGTATAATTTTCACGAATGCGATTAAGGCAAATTTTGGCCATGTGATGAGCATGATCAAGTTGCAACACTGCTTCTAAGTCTTTCATACACAATTGAAAGTTTTCTACGCTTTCATATAAATAAGCTCGTTGCATTAATAATTCTACATTGTTGTTCATGTTCATTGTTATTGCCTGCAAATCACCCCACAACCCAATTCACCCATAAGGATATTTGGAAAAAAAAAATCTATGTATATTGAGTGTTTATTCTTGTGAACCTATTTAGAACTCCATCAACATGCAATTAATGGATTGTAGCCTTCTTAGGTTGAAGCTTGAAACATAGTGGGTTACATTACATGGACAACCTTTTTTTTAAAAGATGCTAAATTATTTTTTAAAGGGGTACATGCATGTGGCCTTAGAGGTTTTCACCCATGTTCATTAACTCTACTAGCCTTGTGCACATGTTTGAAGTTATAAAGCCAATTGTGTGAGTGCTTACATTAAATGACAATGTAACATTATTCAACCATGATTCAATGAAGAACCAACATCAATTATTTCCACCTTGTGATCCATGCAATTTTTTGTCAAATTGAACTCTTCCATGCCATATGATGATGTGTGCCTTATGTAAAATAATAATGAAAATGTGTGACTAATTGTAATTTTCCAACAAGAAAATGGTAGCTTCTAAGCACATGCATAAAGTCATGCTACATATTTTTTTCACATATTATGATGCATGAATAGAAACTCACCTTGGTGCATTCCATAATAGCTTTGTTATATTCACCAATCTCCTTGAAACAAGAAATTTTGCGAATGATGATTTCTATTAACAATTTATTATACTCTTGATTTTTTTGTATGAGCTCTTCTGCCCATGACAACCACATTATTGCATTTGGGTATAATCCCTGTTTGTAGCATTCATTACCCTTTTGTGATGCATCTATTGCAGTGATTCCTATAGGTGTTGGACCCAATGCTTTGAGCTCTGTGATCAATGCCCCATGTTGATTGATTGACCCTATCATGATGTTGCCAATGTCTTCTATACCAACTTCAAGTTGCTCATGTAGTTGGTCGATCCTTAAATTGATTTGTGAATCAACAATTGATTCAAGTGGATTTGTTTTTTGATCAACATTATGTGCAAGTTGTTGAGAGGTTATTGAAAGACCTAAAGTTGGGTTTGATGGTTTTGTTAAAGGGGTCTTGTTTTCCTCTTGTGTTTCTTTTGATCCAAATGGAAAACTTGATAAGTGACTATCAATTTTGGCCTTGTTATCATCTAATGTTAAAGGTTTGAAAGATTCACATGATGAAGGTTGGCTAGTTGCTTGGGTGGAAGTTTCAGATACAAGTGGGTAGACTTTGCTTTCAGACATGAGGAATGGAGTTGAATTTGAATTGAAATTCATTGTCAAATCTTGGGGCAATGTAGCAAGGGTAGGTTCATCATTGGTGTAAGATTGTTTGGAATAACACATGTCAACAAAAAGTTCACCCCTAGGTGAAGGTTTTGCTCCCATCAAAAAGGGCTCGTTTCCAGCAGAAGATGGCCGTTGACCTTGAGTCTTGAATGTGTTGGTATTGTCCAAAAGGAAGTCCAAATCATCTTCACCAATGGGAGAATATATATTACTTGGGATAAGAATTGTAGTAACAACAACTTTTTCATTGTTGAATTGTGGTAAAAGAGGATTCAAGCTTTTAATGGATGACAAGGAACTAGATTGTGGATCTTCAACTTTCCAACTTTCCAACTTTGGGCTTGAAGAGCTCCCAACCTCATCACCTACATGCATAAGACCCATTTCCACCATTGAATTCATGTCATGAAAAAAATAAAAATGTAAGGAATTTTAGTAGTTTGAGTGCAAATAATGACAATATGGATTTGCAAACATAAATCATATATTGCATGACATCATACTTAAAGATGTTTCAATGAATCCAGATGAATTTAGAATTTGTTGTTTCAACTCTTTTAGGCTTGTTGTTGCTTGTGGCTTTGCCATGTTTGATATATGCCCAAAGTTGAACTAGTTGTTGTTGATTATAGTAGGTGTTGCGTTAAAGTAGACATTCTTGTCACACCTCCTCATTGTTCAAGCTTGTAAATTCCTTAAACTTTTGCTACCTTTCTAATTAACGTAAGAAATGAATTGAAAGCCCATTTACTTGAATTTTAGATTCACATAACAACTATGTCACAATCCTTGATGATCAACACAAAATTGAAAAATGCATTGCAAATTACTATGTTACAAATTGTGAATAAATATGAGAATTACAATCTATGCCATATTCCTTTACATCAAGAGATCACACTGCCTTTTTCCCCGTTATAACTAAAAAATCCAATCAATGCTTTAAATTAGGATTCAATAGCATGGAATCATTTTTTCTCAAGCACACATGTAAAATGTCTTCATGGAATGTCCATTTCCTCCTAATAATCAAACTTTTAACTTTGTAACAATGTATTCCAAATTGTAGAGTTTCAAGTTCCTATCCAATTTCCATATTCCATTGTCTCAACCATGCTTCCCCATACCCATCATTATCATTTTAACTAATTTGAAAACATAGTAATGGATGAAAGCACCAACAAACACCAAGCGACAACTACAAAAAAGACAACCGTTCCCACTCATCATGGCGTTTGCTCTATAATTTCTCAAATGCCACCTTTGCCATTTTCTTCCTAGTAAGAATCATCACAAAAAAAAACTTTACCCAACTAAAAAACAACCAACACTTTGTACATACCTTCTCTACATATATAATGTATATTCAAGGAATTTTTAAGAACTACATTATTATTAACCTAATTAGCATTCCAAACCTTGAAATTTTAAGGAACCCTTGTTTTGTTTCACAAAAGTTGATTCCAAAAAATAATTGCCTCTTCCAAGCCCAACTACTTAATTCCTTTCCCTTGCTCACCTAGATGGACATGAAAAAATACATGTCATTTTACCCTTCCTCCATTTCATTTCAAGCTTTTCTTTTTCATTAAGGATGTAGTAAGTAGGGTTGAAATTAGTTTAAAAAATTTCTCAAATTTTTTTTGATTTTGCAAAATTTTTAAGGTTTTTTTCCATGTTTGTTTTTTTTGCAATAATGGCTTGTCAAAGACAATGTTAGCAAACATGGCTTTCAAGTTTCCTTGTGTCTTGAGTTTTCATCATTACAAATGTGTTTCTACAACATAATTAACATTATGGTATATAAACAAAGATTGGTGTTTTGAAACTTTTTTTATAATTCATTGTTCTTTTTGCTTAAGTTTCATCGTTTCATTTTTATAAATAATGTGTTAATAAATATGATAAGATGAAGAGGAGAACAACCAATGTGGCAAGGATTTGTTAGCAAAAACAACAATAACTAAGCAATGATGTTTTTGCTAGTGCTTGTTTTCAACAAAGGTGGAATCCTACTTGACACGTAGAGTAGTTGAAAATTAAGCATGGTATGGTGAAAGATATTTTAATATGGAATTTCATAAGGAAAATCCATCCCTAATATTCAATTTTTTTGGTAATTTATTGATATTTCTTATTTGAGTTCAAATATTTTAAATATTAAAAATAAATATGACTTGTGTGATTTGAACCTCTAATATTTATGTGTGATAATATTTAATCTACAACTTGAGCATATATAATGTTAAGGACAAAACATCAAGCACCATATATGAAATGAAATGTATGAATTTGACATCATTGCAACATCGTAGACCATCCATTACCAAGTTTGTTTACATGTGCACGTTAAAAAAAATTCCAAGTAATTGAAAATTCATGATATTATATAAAAACATTTCATCAAATATATCATTTTGTAATTCCTATGGTTTTCAATGTTGCCATTTTTGCAACATATATACTTATACAATTATGAATAACATTTGAATATGTGTGATTTGTAGATGCCACCTTTTGAACAAGAGAAAACGAATGAAAAATAACAATGTCCAAGAAGTTGGAAAAGTCGAAAATTAAACATGAAGAGAAGAGAAAAAAAACTATAATCAATTAGTGATAATGGTGCAATAGTGTTGGAAATTTGCACAACAACTTGAACTCCACTTATTAAAACACTTACCAATTATTTAAACTTGAAAACTAGGCACACATTGTTATTACAAAGTGGTGCTCCACAATTTTCTCCCAACATTGGCTACATCCTTTTCATACTAATGATTGTTCCTAGTAGTGCAAAAGAGTGTAGAGCCCAAGTTGAAGTAGTATTGTACATCATCATGGGTGCTTGTCATTGATGACATCCAAACATAAAAAATTAAAAACATGTTTAAAAACCATGGAATCAATCATGGAAAAATTAAAATATTTAAAAATTGAAGTCAAAACTTGATTTACCACCAACATTCAAGGGAAAAAGAAGTTTGAAGCCCCATTTAATTTCAATGTACCATTTTGATCTCACCTTGAATTAGTTTTCCCTATATGGGAAAATTGTGGTTCTTGGTATTGGATCCCATTTTTTTGGTGGATAATTTCAATATTCAAAAAAAGATAACACCTTTTGAAGCCCCGAAGCAAATAGTTTACGTGAAATCCTCTAGTTAACCACTATTGAGTCTTGGGAATGGAATTTATGAATGGATTATGAAAATTTCGAAACTACAATTGACAACATATTTTATGTTATTGTTGCTTTTAGATGGAGTGGGAAACCATATTTGGAGCACCGTGACGGAGAGAGGCTTGAAAGAACATACCAACATAAATATCAAACGCATTTGTACGAAAAAAAAATTCTTTCTTTATTGTGCTCACCATTGATCTCATCCATGTACTCAAAGCTTCTCAAGTAGCAATGCTCTATATAGTTGGATAGGTTAATATTAAAAAACTCAAGCTCTTAAAAGTTAAAAGCTTTACTATTCTCCTTTTCTCACCAAATTCTCCTTTTCTTTTAATGACTTCTCATATGATTTACTTGGAAGGTTGTACCATGTTCTAATGTAATGACATACGCGGAACCCTTCTATTCATCTTATAAGAGAGACCTAGTTTTTCGATCAATTTTGATGAAAATATTTTGAGATTGGAATTAGCAAGGGGATGTATCAGTTTACCTTATCAATGATCTACACATGGGAAATACACTCTAAAGGCATGCATTGGTCACGCACTCCCAATACCTTGACATTATACAATTCACAGCAACTAAGAAGATTCATAGCATTAGTAAACAAATGTAACATTTGCAAGTTTATTCATTTGCAATCAGTTGACAAAATAGCTTTGTTTCATTAGTTTAGGGTTTAGTGTTCAGGGCTCACACCTTTCCAACTTTGCAAAACTCAATCACAATAATCTGAAAATAGTGACTGAAACCACCACCACCTCCACACCCCTTTCGTTGGATCAGCCAAATGGTAAGCCAGCACCCACCAGTGCACCGTGCAGAATACATGGTGTGCAAACAGGAACCGCCTTCTCGTTGTATCCCTGCCCCATAGCTATCCATGGTAGTTAGCTCTGTGCTAACCATCCACATGCATCTATCTACCTACCTAGTAGCCACTGTGTGCCTTACCTACTTTGTTACTTGCAACAGCTAGAAACCGTGACATGGTGTCTTTTGACACAGGACAAATCCAAGACACAAAGAAGGATGATGGAGGTAACCCATCATGTGAAAAGTTGAGGGATTATGACTGCACATGAAACATCAGGAAACATGGAGCTGACCTCAGGTGGGTGGTGCATTAAATGTCACTTCACTGCAACTCTCAAGAAGGCTAGGAATCCTGGTGTTGTTAAAACTGTGTGTACATAAGCAGAACTTGATGAAGATGGTAGCAGAAAGGGCTACCCTCCAAAGTTCTATCCAAAGTAGTGATCAGAGCATTCAAGGAGTCTTGTCAAATCTGTGCTATTGTTTGTACTACAATTCTACCACAGCCCTTCCCACTCAGAGGGTAAACCTTTGAAAGAAAAGGGCATCTGACACATATGGGATAGTGCGGATCAAATGACCTAGAGATGACTACAGGGTTGCCCTACTGGCACACCTCAATAACTGAGAATTTCTAAAGGTTACCGCGTTGCAAGTTTCTAGTACAGCTGCAATCAACATTGATAAAATCACATCCTATAAGGGGGAAGCATGCAGGAGCTGGTGGCGCTCAGAAATGCGTGCCAGAAGCCGGTTTCTGACCACTTCCCACCGTGATTCCAAGAGGGGTGCCTTGGTTCCCGCATCCACCACATAGAACACATCTGACACAACATTGTCTTGTGTTCCTATCTTGGCCTTTTGCACACTGAACCCAGCCCATTCCATCCCATGCACCCAAGTCACCATCAGGCTGAGACATCAGATCATCACCGCTATCATGAATGGAAGTGACTTAGCTGCCACTACTCATGCACTGACTTCATCAGCTTCCAACAGTGGCTATAGATACAAATCTAACAAGTGCTCAAAACTCAGGGAAAAAAGATTATATAAACAATTGTATCCTCAGTTTCTGTTGCATTTCCAGAAGCAACAGGAAGACGCAATCATCATGTTGGCTAGCATTCAGAAGAGGCGGAGCTAATGAGAAAGTCAATAGCATCCTCATCTGGGATGCAACAAGCTTGTAAGGGAAAGCTTCATTCATTTTGGCTTGCCTTGTGCAAGCAAGCAAGCATCTAAGCTTAAGGGGTTGACCACCCTGTATATATCCTTTAGGTAAACCACTGCTGACAACTTGGATGCAGGAGATCCACTCTAGGCACTACAAATAAGTTCAATAGAGAGAAGTACAAACCCTACCAAGCTGCATTCCTCATCACAATAAAAAGATGTAGCCTGTATTACACAAGACTGTGGATGCCAAGAATATCAAATGAATAACAAAACATGAAAGCAACCTGAAACAAATGCTTGGTCTGTACCTGACTCCAGTCTCGTTGAACCCAAGCGAGATATCGAAGAGCAGCATGTCTTGATCAGTGCCCTCAACAGTAACCTCTGTTTGTAAAGTGTCATTCTTGAAATACACTCTGAAATTGGATTGCAAAGAGGAATCATTTGTGTGTTCCTCATTTGAACATTCAACCACAGCAGATTCTAGAGGGTCTGGTGCAACTTGCTCCTCAAATGAACAATTACTTGATGGCAAAGATACTCCATTGTTTTCCAAATGCATCTACAACATGGCCAACAGGTGATAAACCCATGAGTACAGAAATTATGCAAGGAATTGTACTCATCTGTGATCCCTTCCTACATCAAATGTCTGCAATTGAAAAGTCACTCAATTCAAAGCAGATTGACAAGCAAAGCACACAGAAGAATCTCAGGTTCCAACCATGTTCTTAGCCCTAGACATTCTGGCAAGTCTCTCACCTGAGCAACACCTTCATTTTCATCACCTCCTGATGGTTTGCATGATGGACCGGCACTGCATTCACCTCTTGCAGGTGAATGAGAGCCAGCTTTATCAGAAATCTCCAGCCCTGATGTAATTGATGTTGTTGTGTCTATGAAAGAGCTTGCACCTTCACCCTCTAATGAGCTGGCAAGACCTTGTGATGGAAAGGGTGTGTCCAAGTTATCTGTGCATGGATCCAAGTGAGCAGACGAGTTGGCACTCAGTTGATTACCTAATGAATCCACAATTGGGAAGGAATCTAGTCCCAAATGCTGTCCTCTTTGATCAGAACTACTGGGACTTGCAACTTGACTATTCCAAATCGTTTCTTCTGACTCCACCTTGTTTTCAGGCCTGTCCAACTTGCCTAGTTCACTTGTATCCAATCCTGTTGCTTCTCCCCCATTACAACCTTTAAACCTCCACAGCTCACCTTGCTGTGATGTCTCTGGTATTTCAGACTCATGCAAGGTACCTGTGAGAGGTTTATGGCTCTCACTCCCATCCAGGCCATGAGGCACATCAGGTCTTTTGCTACCACTCTCCAATGTGACCATAGGATTACACTGCTTTGACTGCACAAGGACTGAGTGAGCCCTATGACATGAGTTCAATGAAGAAACAGTATCTGCATTTGTGTGGGAGAAGGAAGGGCCACTAGATGACAATGGCATATTGGAAGAAACTCCCTGCATCCCAGGTTGTCTAGAAAGATCATCCAAATCATTGATGGGGTCATCAATGCCGCTGTAAATCTTCCTCCTACAGAAATGACCCACTTCAGTAGGCCCTGTCAGACACCCTGGACCAAACAGCAAAAGGAAGGCAGAGATATCTTTGCATAGTGTTAGTGGGTGAAGGCTCCCCACCTTGCTCAATTCTACAGATAGACCTAGAATGACTGCACTCAACCTAAGTAAGATTGGAATTACTTTTAGGAATTATAGACCCACTTATTTGTATGGCATATTCAAGCAACACTTGTGCACCCAATGACTTCCAAGGTTAATCAATCATTGCCCTTGGGTCCTTCCTAGATACGGGTGTCAACAGAACACCAACAGAACAGCAGCAGCTCCGTGAGAAAGTTTAGAAAGCATACTCTCTTTTGAACTTCTCCCAGCATACAATTTTTGTGACTTCAATGCCTCTGTTTAGTGGGAGGGTTGAAGACTCAACACCAGGTTGGCGCCTCACATGCCGAATGTAATCATTAGTGGCATCATCCAATGCATTATCAGCCACCACAACTGCTCCTTTCCTAAGCTTCAACAGGTCAAAGAGCTCAATGTAGCGTTCAGGTATGCCTGACAGCAATACAAATTCCACACCTGCAATCTCAATTCTCAAGCATCAGATTTCCTTGCAATCGACATTTTCAGATAATTCCCATACTCGACAAAATATAACTGAAACTACACCATAAAACTTTCAAGCGCACCATCCTGTCAACTTCAGTGAAACTGAAACCAACACAACAAAACAAGTATGGGTCATGACCTTCTGATGTCACTCAGGAAGAAGTATCACACTGTCCCATTCATTGTGAATGGCAGTGATTAACTGCCATTATTCCCCACTGAACTCATTAGCTTCTGTAAGGGGAAAATGCCCTACATCTGAACAGGAGTCATATAAAGGGCAATTGGTAGGACTTTACCTTCCCTGTGTGCAATGAAACTGGCTGAATCCTCTGTAATGAACTCCACAAACTCCAACAGACCCAATTCTTTTAGGAAATATTGCACAATCTTCTGCTTGTCCTTCTCATGATGAACCGACAGCACGCAGCTACCTGTTGTTTGTGCAGCCACAGCAAGTGCAACAGTCGAGAGCCCACATCCCACCTGCAACGTATGATGGGAGTTGATGCCTGCAGCCAAGGCTGCAATAAACTCTGCGCTGGCAGGTTCCAAGAGTGGTGGTCGGCGCTTGGACTTTCCAAAAGAGAGCCGCTTTTCCAAGAGTACCCTGCGCTGCAACCAAAAAGCCAACCATGAATTTGTCAGCTCCACACAGATCCAGTTCAACCATAACAACAAGAGGAAATTTAGCACAAGCACAAGACAGAAAGAGGGATAGAAACAGTGGCATAAGAATCAAAGCAATGAAATCAATGCCAGGTGGGCATGGAGTCAAAAGAAGGAATATAATAAAAATACCACATTCAACGAGTCACAAAATGCAGTTGATGCCATCTCGGAGAACCACCGCATCTCGGAAAAGCAGTGAGTCTCGAGCATCGTGATCAGCCTTGATGGAGCAGTGCCACCCCCGGCTCATTAAACGTCTATCCTCCTTCAACTTATTATGTGGTGTACAGGACAGTGGTCCTCTCTGCATATGTGGATTATCTGAACTCTGTTCTTCTGCTCATTCTTCTTCTTCTTCTTCTTCCGTTGTTGTTGTTGTTGTTGTATCTATTACAACTGCCCCACAACATACATGCCCCCAAGGAGAAGCCAAAGGAAAAACCCCAATTTTGTCAATCCTCAATGTGACCACCATGTGAAATGGAAGAAGAACATGACTCTTCTGTTGTGCCATCATGACTATGAGCGGCAGCAGCAGCATCACTCGGGAATGTGATAAGATACTAAAGGAACGCATAGGAGTAGTCTATTGCAGCCGACTCCAGAACTGGTGAATCTCTGAAACATCAAGCAGAAAAGATGTGGGAACGAATCAAAAGCAATAGTGCTCTTGGAAGGCAAAGGTTAGAAGGATCCATCCGGACCTTGGGAATACTGAATTGATTGTACATAGAAAGGACATAGACTGCAAGCCGTGGTGGTCCCGGGATCCAGCTTCTCACAGCCGCTTCGTCTTCTTCCTCCTCTCTGCTGCGTCAACCAGACTTCTGCTTTGTCAATAGCTCTTCTCCCTTCTTGCATCACTCGCATTTCAGCCTCAAGCGCTCAGCAAGCTCCAACAATCATGAGCTTCTTCACCACTCCGTCTTCTTTTTTCTTCGTTCTTCCGCTTCTGCGGCTGCCTCCTCCAACCCCCTTCCCTCCCTTGCACGTCCTTGTGTCTACTTTCGCCTCTGTTTCTACTGCCACCGCAATCCAAGGCCGGAGGATCGGGACTTGGTTAGCAAATCTCTCACGTCTGAATGGCTTCCGCTTCTCCTCTCTTTTGCCGCTGATTCACGGCCATTCTCTCTTACAAAACCTATCTTCACATCTCACCGCAAGGACGGAGGAGCTTCCTTCCTTCAGGAGTGCCTCACTTCCCTCTGGACAATTCCCTTCCTTAGGCAATGTCATGCAACAAACACGCTGAAGCTGAGCTTTAAAGCTACTGAAAAAAAATTCTTCTGAGAATCTGCTACTACTCACATTCCAAGCTGCTTCCCCGGACATCAAGACTTCTCACTCGGCTCCATTTCCCCCGGAAACAGGGGGGAAAAAAAACACAAACCCCCGTTCTATCTCCCTTGTACCTTCAGCTTCCAAAACATACCAACAGATCCAACAAGGCAACTATCATGGCCTTCAAGAAGAAGAAGAACAAAAACGAAATCTTCCTGCGCTGCAAAACAAAAACAGAAAAAAAAAAGCTCCACTATTGGTCCCAGAAAACCGAGAGAAAAGA
>Ga0209208_10010203_pt1 | contig 12230 bp, 14 predicted proteins | sample S1TSphfallax_3_FD_187694 | JGI IMG/M metagenome (GOLD analysis project Ga0209208, IMG submission 187694) | Host-associated microbial communities from peat moss isolated from Minnesota, USA - S1T2_Fd - Sphagnum fallax MG (SPAdes) (version 2) | ecosystem: Host-associated > Plants > Peat moss >...
TGTTATCGTGACCTTCTGATTTGGTTTTTCTCCCCTCTCTCGAGTTGAAGAAGAACAGGCTGAAACAAGAAGAATAAGAGGAAGAAGTTTGAAGTCCTCTGCAGGGGGGAATGGATTTTGTTGCAATGTTTTTTCTGCTATGGCATTGAAGATGAGACTTGGAGAATGAGCCATTCGTTGTTCTGAGAAAAACACACACACATCGGGAGACTTGGGTTCTTACTAACCGCGACCTGAGATCCAACTCTCTTTGTGGGTGCGAGAGCTAGCTGCTGCAGTATGTATATATTTGGGTTTCTTCTTCTAAGACAGTAGTAGTAGTGATGGCGAAGATCTGCATCTTGGGATCGGATTCTGCAACTGACAATACTAGGGTTGAATCTGACCCGGTAGGAGGCTGATCCCTTTCTTTCTGCTAGCTATTCCCTTTGCTGAAGACATTTATGTCATCCCCTAGTTTTGCTACAAGGGGGGGAATAGATGGTTGGCTGGCTGGCTGTTGCTTGATTTCTTTCATGCAGAGGATGTGGAGACACGCTGGAATATATATTTTTCTAGCTCCCTGCATTTGTGGATTCCTGCATTTTGGGAGTTCTTGCTTGCAAATCTTGATCAGCAGCAGCAGCTGTAGGATCCCTTTTCTGCTTCAGCATCTGTGAGCTCCTGATCATCATCCTTCATCGCCCATAATTGGGGCGATGATGCTCAGACTTTCAAAAAAAAATTCTCGTGTCCTTATTAGCCTCCTGGTAACAAATCAATGGCAGTGAGCAAGCTGGTTGAAATTCAGCTCATCTTTCAGCTTCTCATGTCTTGTGATGATCAAAGGTGTCATATAAATGTCTGTGGCCATCCAAAAGACAAAGCACTGGATTTCCAGATTGGTACTGTAGATCCCATTATGAACCCTGTGACCCATTATGGTGGTCAAGCTCAACAACTGGTTTTGAATACTAAATACACATGAAGAGTTGTGTTGCTGCTTGTGGATTATCTTTTCTTCTTATCTATCTTCAATTGCCACGGAGGATGATCCCAGCTAGGCTCCTGAATTTGGCTTCCTTAAGTCCAGTTTCAAATGTTGCAACTTATTGTTTCCCCACTTTCTCTGGATGCCAAATGTGACTTGCTCTAAGAAAATCCTTGTTCACAGGAGATTCTGCAATTCTCTTCTGGATTGGATTCCTCCTGTGAGGTGCAACAATGAATGAATGTCTCCCTCCTTTGGACACAAGTTGCTCCTTCTTCTTGGTTGTCTTTAAATCTTGTGATGCATTTTACAATCTCATGTTGAATTTGCTGGGATGGAGTGCAGGGGATGAAATGACAAGAATCATTTGGCAAATGATCAAGGACAAGGTCTGTGAATGATGTAGCTATGATTTTGAAATACCCTCTTTCAGATATTCAAATATATTGAATTATATATTGAACTATATACATTACAGATCTGTGGGATTTGTTTAGCTATTGACTGTTTTTGTTGGATGTTTGGGTCATAGTAATTCCATGTGAGCTATGAAGAATTGATTGATTTTCAACATCCTGAAAACATGAAAATGGTGAAGACATTATGGCAATTGTTTGTAATTTGATAATTTTTTTTTGGTTGCGCTTTTGTTGGAAATGCAGCTCATTTTGCCTTTCTTGGACTTGGAGCTGAAGTATTATGATTTGGGCATCCTTCATCGTGACGCTACTGATGACAAAGTGACAATTGAAAGTGCTGAAGCCACCTTGAAGTATGTTGAGACCTCAACCCTCTGCTTGACCACTGCATAGGAGGCATGGTGCTCTGCTTGACCACAGAGAGTGTAGGAACCATGTCCCTCTGATTCCTGTGTTACTCTATACACTGAAATTACTTCAATATTCTCTACAGGTACAATGTTGCTGTTAAGTGTGCAACCATCACTCCAGGTTGGTATCCATTGTCAGACCCTGTGCTCTTTGATGTTTGTGTCCATGAGCTCTGCAACTGTTTTACGAAGATGTTAGAAACATGTCCGCTGAGTTCTCTACTCTGCTCTTGGCACTTTTTTGTTATGTGCAGTAGTTTGTCACTATGGAAAGTCACAATGTTCCTTCTACACATTCTCTTCTGGTTTATGTTGGGTGTTCCTTCCTTTCCTAACATATGTCAGGTCATTCCTTTCTTCCTTGTCCTATCACCACCTTGAATCCTCCTTTATTCTGGTCTACAAAAAACACCTTTCTTTAGTTTTGCGCTGGTAGTAAATATACACTGATTTTTTTGGTGTGTGTGTGGAAATGTGGGTTCTCAGATGAAGCACGTGTGAAGGAGTTTGGGCTCAAGTCTATGTGGAAGAGTCCAAATGGAACCATCAGGAACATCCTCAATGGTGGGGACCCGATTTCATCAATTCAGAGAGCTCTAGGGTTTGTAAGAGAAAACAATGTTTAGGGCCTCTTAGGCCCCCTATTGAAGAGATGTGAAAGACCACAATGAAAAGTAATTTCTCCCTTTTCTTTAGGGGCTAAATCCTGCTACCTGCATTGAACATTATACTGATGATAACAGCTGGTTTTTGCACCAGGGACTGTATTCCGTGAGCCTATTATGTGCAAGAACATTCCCCGGCTTGTTCCAGGTCATCATTTCTCAAACATTGTTGCACTAATTTCAAATTTTCTGATTTTGGTTTATAGTTTGGTTACACTACTCCATGTGATAAAACACTCCCAAAACCATGCAGTGAAGAGTTTGAGAGCATACAGCATACAGCATGATATATGAGTTTCAGTGCTTGGCCATGGTTTGATCACCAGTGGTTTAGTTGCTCATATATCAAATGCATTTGAGACTGACTTTTAAGGTGGTGGATTTATGATGTAGGCTGGACAAAGCCCATTTGCATTGGCAGACATGCATTTGGGGACCAGTACAAGGCAACTGATGCAGTCTTCAAAGGCCCAGGGAAGCTAAAGATGGTGTTTGGTATGGTTTTCTCTCTCTCTCTCTCTCTCTCTCTCTCTCTCTCTCTCTTTCATGACCCAAATATGAAGACAATCAACTGCTGCAAACTGTAAGAAAGGCAGCAGAAGGAGCATGACTATGTGTCATGTATGCAGTTCTATGTTGATGGAACTGAATATGAAATATTCTAGAATGTGATTATACATGCATCTTTGATGAAATTTGTATTTCAAGGTGGAGAAAGTGAGAACAGCCTGGTTTTTTTTTGGTTTTTGGGTCAGTGCAGTTCCAGAGACAGGTGGAGGGGAAACACAGGAGTTTGAGGTCTATGATTTCACAGGTGCTGGAGGAGTGGGCATCACCATGTACAACACAGATGAGGTACATTCATTTGAATTTCTCTTTGGCTTATTACATAACACAAGTTGGACAAAGCTGAAGCCAAGCTAAATGTTTCACCGAAAAATCTTGTGTGGCCGGTCAAGCATATCTAATGGGCACTACTGTTTTTTGGGGGTCTTGTTGGAGTCACACTGTAAGTGATAAGTGGAGAGGATGCTGTCTGTTCTTATTGGTGTTGTGCAGTCAATCCGAGCCTTTGCTGAAGCATCTATGACCATGGCATATGAGAAGAAATGGCCTTTGTACTTAAGCACCAAAAACACCATCTTGAAGAAATATGATGGAAGGTATGGTGATGGTTTTTTTGGTGTAAAGTTCTCCAATTAAAATGCAGTTCTGTTTTCTTGATGAAAATCATTTTGTTGACCATCGGATTATGGAACTGGAGTCTTCAAGTGTTCATTTATAGCAGGTACTCATTGTGGGTGGGTGGTGGGTACTCACTGACAGGTTCAAAGACATTTTTGAGGAAGTCTATGAGGCAGAATGGAAGGCTAAATTTGAGGCTGCCAAAATTTGGTGAGCTCCTTTCTTTTTCTTGGTGTCCAATGAGATTGAAAATTCTGTTTGCTCCAAGTTTTGCAATTCTGATCTCCAAGCCCACTTTACCCTGGCTCCAGAGGCTTTCAGATGAATGAGTTCTGAAAGCTCTAGAGTACATGAACAGCTATCTGCCTGCTGCTTCCCATTTACTAGTAGTGAACCCTTCTCATCCTGTTATGGTAAGGTGTGGTCAGTTGCTTGATTCTCTCTTTCAAGGTGCAGACCTCTGTTTTATCTTGTACCAAAACTGGAGTTTGTAGACTGTCAGAAGAAAAATGATGTTAACAGTTAGTAGTTAACTTGGCCAAATGTTAACTTGGAAACCTGGGCATGGTGAGCTTGCTCTTGTCAGGTATGAGCATCGGCTGATTGATGACATGGTTGCATATGCGCTGAAGAGTGAAGGTGGCTATGTCTGGGCCTGCAAGAATTATGATGGAGATGTCCAAAGTGACATGCTTGCTCAAGGTGCCTTTCCTTTGTAACACGTTTCTCCATGTTCCAATCTTGTGTTTTGCATTTTTTCTGAAAAACCCATTTCTGTGCTAATGACAAAAATAAATGTTCACAGCTTTGACTAAGGGTTTTTATTGATGTGCTGTGCAGGATTTGGGTCTCTGGGTTTGATGACATCTGTGTTGGTGAGACATATGATGAAACTGTTTTCCAACCATTGTTCTTGCCAAATGTGATTGGTGCAATGGTTGAAAAATTGTCTCAACTTTTTCCAACTTTGTAAGTTCTGTTTCTTTCACAGAGTTAGCTTTGCCTGCAAGGTTAAAATACCCTAATCATGCTTTTCTTGCCTGCAGGTCTGTCCAGATGGGAAAACAATTGAAGCAGAAGCTGCACATGGAACAGTCACCCGACACTTCCGTGTCCATCAGAAGGGTGGGGAAACAAGCACAAACAGTATTGCTTCTATCTTTGCTTGGACTCGGGGACTAAGTCACAGGTAAAAAAACCCTTGACACCCTCCACACCTCACTCTCCCCATTCAGCATTCTCTTTCTCAGATTGCAAATCTGCAGTCTGCCTCTGATCTCTGTACAATAATAAACTGGCTATTTTTCCCTTTGTGACAGGGGAAAGCTGGATGGCAATGTGAAGCTAGAGCAATTTGCAGAGAAGCTGGAAGAGGCTTGTGTTTCCACTGTTGAAGCTGGCAAGATGACCAAGGATCTCGCTCTTTTGATCTATGGTTCCAAGTAAGTTCACTCTAGCTAGACTACCACAATTCATGATGAATGTGATGATCAGTTTCATACCTTCTGAGTGATAAGGTTACAAGTGCGCACTCATTGTTAGGTTTTGTTTAGGTTTTTGAGCTGGTACATCTGTTTGGGTATTGACATGTCTTTTGGGAGCTTCTTCTCTCTACAATATAATTCAATGCAATCTTGTTTTGTGAGGTATAGATCTATTCTTGACATGAGTACATATTTGAGTGCAGGATGTCAAGAAGTGAGTACTTGAACACTGAGGAATTTATCGATGCAGTTGCTGATGAATTGCGAGCAAAGCTGTGACTATCCAAGCTTTGAGTCCAACAGCAAAGGAATAAACTTGCTGATAAATGCATGACACCCATTACTGGCATTTGCCTGATGTTCCCTGATGTCCCCTCTGCTTCTTCTTCTTCTTCTTCTTCTTCTTCTTCTGCTGCCTTGCAGAATATTTGAATTTGATTGTGGAACTGGAACTTAGGAGCATTTTTATGGAAGAGCAATTGGCTTTGCTAATTTTTTCTCTGTGATGTTTTGTGTGGTGAACATCTATATCTCTCTATGTATTGTTTGTTGCTTGTAACTTGTAACTACAGGCTTCTCCTGTACACAGACCTCCCACTCCTGCAGAAAAGGGGTTTTATAAATCTGTCATGCACTGGCTCAAAGACTAGATGCAAACCAAATCTGTATCCCTCACTCACTCACGCTTTCTGAATGCAAAAAGTCCTTTTGCTTGTGTTTGCAATTACAGCAATCAATCACCCAGCAGTGTAATACCAGTTTTTCTCCAGTCTGTAGAACCCAACTATGTCATTTGTGCAGGTTTGACACTATCATGTAATTTCAATGATGGAGAGAACCCACTAGTTTCTGCAACATTTATGATACCTGATATCACCATCACTGTGATTTTCAAGCTTGAAGAGTATAGTAAATCTCTGTTATTTGTGTGGTGCTTTGAAAGCAGCCCTGTTCTAAGCACACTGGGAATGGTGATCCAAGATCCTACATCATCTCTAACATGAGTTTAATAGCACCAAAGGATGTTAGTGTAGCACCTAGGATGAGTGTAATAACACATCATTATGGGGGGACATTTGGTGTGAAGTTCAGATCTATGTGTGTCAAACGACCATTTTTGGGGGAATAAATTACATAATTGTCTAACCTATTTTGTGTCATTTTATTATTATTTATTTTTTAAATATATACACATTAAAACCACCCTATTAATTATAATCCACTACTTCAAACTATTACATACCTTATATTATATAATTCAATTGATTATTTGAATACAATGTACCCTTCTTAAAAAACTAATTAACTTGTAATTTTTACCTAACAATTAATATATTGCATTTCATATTTTTACTTGTGTATTTTCTTTTTTCTTTTTACTAGTGTCCCCTTGGGAATGTTGCCTTATCCACATACCATCCATCTTGCATGGTGTGCTAAGTGATGCAAGGTCATTTTGTCCCTTTGGAATTGTTGTTAATAAACAACAAATGTGAACTAGCACCTTCTCGCACACCATCGGTTGGATGCACATTATGATTCAATTATGTATGAACCTCAACTAAGTTGATATTTGGTTCCACCTTGGTGAACCCCTTGGTAAGAAGGTGTCTTATATATGTTGGGACATAGGTAGGAAAATAAGTGACCACTAAATAAATACATTTTAGTGTTGGTTTGGTATTGAGTATTGACCTTTTGACATATGAGCATTAGTATCTTAGTATATGGGTTTTCTAAAAATTAGAGATACAAAACAAGTATTGGTACCACAATTTTTCTCAAATTCACATGCCATTCTAATAATTCAAGGTCTCCAATTTCATGGTGTAATGGTATCAATATGTATTTGACCCATGTTATACCAATAGTATATATAGTGACTTTTAGTATCAATTTGTCTTCCATTAAGTGTTGAATTTCTAAACGTCGTGCATAACATTGTTATGCATAACCAACATAATAGTTTACATGTGAAAGCTAGATCGTAAACCCTAAAAATGTTGAAAGAAACTAGAAAAACATGCTTGAAGAACAAAAAATCATTGAAATGAAAAAAAAAAATGTAAGCACATTTGTTTTACTACTCATAACCACATACATACATAGTTAAAAAGGTAGGTGCAAATTTGATCCCTTGAAAAAAAATCTATTCCATTGCAAAACAAATCAGCGACAATTTTAGAATGTCATGTGTAGTCACTACAAAATGTTAAAAAAACACAAAATTGAATGTTTTGTGCACTACAAGTGTCAAAAAATGAGTGGCTTCAACTAAATGTTTGTGCAATCATTAAAATGCTGAAAGCATTTTTGCTATTCAATGAACACCGACACAAACATGTAGATATTGTCAAAAATGTGTTAATGTCTACTGTCTATAAATTCAACTCCCATACCCATACACCAAACATTACTTTTCGGAGTCATTTCCAAATAATCAATTCCATTTTTACCAAAGAGAGGCTAGCTTCTTTTATAAAGGTTGCAACTCCCCATAAATAGTCATCATTGCTAAGTGCTAAAGGAGGTGGGCTTTCTTCATCCCCAAGGTTCAAATACTTGGAGACTTTCACCAAAAGAGGCACCATCACTTGCTTGTCATACTCTTCCAAAACTATTAATGTTTCATCCCTACCCACATACTCCATGATGCATTACAAGCCGTTGAATCTTGGATCAAGTTGGAGAGTATGCATGTTGTGTGTAGCAACATTATTAAAGGTCACAACAAAAGCTTAAAAGAAATTCACACATTAATCACCTCAAACTCCATTCTACCATACAAAATTTACAACTCTACCACAAATTCTCCACATGTTAGAGGTGGATTACAAGATGCTTGAAATCAATAATCTTTATGCAATCTACTAGAAATTGAAATGTAACAAATAAAATATCTAAAAGCAACCAATACCTTCTAGTTCGGTTCAAAATGCTTTGCTCCACCACAAGGCCCAATTTTTTTGTTACAACCTTTACAATGGCCCATGTTGAACCTAATGGTACTTGGGTTGACAACCTAGAGGATTGTTAACTATAGTAAAGGTTTATGTCAAGAAAATATTCCAAGGTTTCTTGGAAGATAACAACCTTTGAAGCAAATCAAATTTTGATTAGTTTCTTCAATTTCCAAGGTCTTAAACCAATCTCCTTACATGCGAATTCCCAATCTTGCTTCCCTTTCCCCAACTTTTTCATCCATGTCATGGTTTTTTGCAAATCATTTTGCATTTTTGTCACATTCACTTCCTTCATCTCAATGCCAATTTTAGTATCATTAATGGCATTACTAACATGCCGTAAACATTACATGACCAAAACATGTGCCTCTAAAGGTTGAAGGAAGTCGCAACAATGCACAAAATACAACACTTGTCAATGTAAGAGCACTTGGGTGTTTAGGTTTGTGCCCTTGTCCTTGACATAAGCAACAATCTTGTTTGTAAATTGATATTCAACCAAAAGAGATTTCAATTGTTTTGTTAATGTTGCTCAAAAGGTATTTAGTGCTTTAAATAGTCCTAGTATAACATGGTAGGGCACCCAATTATCATTAGTGAAATTGATGACAAACATGAATGTATCAAATCCAATTCTAAACATCCAAAGGTCAAACATAATAGTAATTGTTGCAAATTGTGCAATGGTTGGGAGCACATACACCTCCATCACTTTCGCCAACAAATTTGGGATGTGTTCCCAAATAATTTTCTTCCATTATGGAAATCTGACTTTGTCACACTATCACATCACAAGTCATTATAACCATAAACAATGGCATGTATCCCTTTGTAATTTCACCAATATCAAATATTGTATGAATCTTTTTAACATGGGTCACTAGGCTTGTATGGATTTTGAGCCTTAATTAGAATCAAAAAATGTAATGGATGTGGGAGGCATTCTTTTTCTTTTTTTCCGTTTCTATTGAGTAGCACCACATTCATTTATTACCTTCCTTTACTTTTTGTACCAAACTAAAGTAATTTTATGCTCACTCATGACATGTTTTTTCATATTAATGATGTTTAGCTCGCAACTCATGATGTGTAGGATGTAGAATTGATCAAAAACACAAACACAAAAAATAAATGCAAGCTTCAACAAGGTTGAAGGGTTCAACAACTTACAAGATTTGGGGAGCCTTCAGCAAGCTCTTGCAAGAGTTGCATTGAAGTTGGAAAAAGGTACTAGTCAATAAAAAAAATGGTACCCTAATTGCAAAATGTTATTGCTCTCAACTTTTGACTCAACATCACATCCTACAATTCAAAACAAGAATGATGAATCACAAGTGTGTGAAACAAACATTGATGCTTGGGGAGATGGCTATGTTAAACCCCACAACATGGGTATGCAATTTAGTATCAAACCTTAAGACCAAATAATCTAGTACCAAATGAGTTATAAAACACATAAAAAATGTGCCGATACCAAATGAGTACCCAAGTGGAATACATACAAAGCTAGTTGGATTTTGAATACTAATGTTGAAGTCATTATTAATACAAGTTGTCAACTTATATACCATACCAACAAAATTGGTACATAGTTGATCCATAGGTAAAGGTTGTGTTTGCTACCTACTAAAGCAGGTAGGGGTAGGTAGTGAAAAAAAGCTATTCAACTAACGACCATGATTAGCTTAGGTAAGGTTGTTTTTGCTACCTATTGACAACATGCAAGCAAGGGGGGGTAGGTAGTGATAAAAATCAACTCAACTAACGACCGTGATTAGCTTAGGAACTAGAAACCAACAGAAAACCATTTCTTGACAACTTACCATTCATCCTTCATTCTAATGGCCTTGATAAAAAGTATGCCAACTTGCTAAACTAGGCCCATTCCATGATACATAACCAATAAATGGATATTTATGCACTTCTTTTTAGGGTTTTTCCTCTTACGTGGGAGAAGCAACCATCTACTAGTTACACTTTTGGTGTGGTGAGTTACCTTGAATCCACATTGTATTCTAACATGCTTGAGATGTGAATCAAGGGTGAGAAAATTCAGTTGTTTTTATAATAGGCCCTTGTAAAACCTATTACCATTTAATGGAATAATGACTTGTCCTACCAAAATTATTGTGTTCCTAAGTGGAATGGGCCTTAACAAGTCCATTCCATAATACATAAATCCTAGCTTCTTATTTTCATGAGGTCGAAATTGAATGAATCTCCCTAGGCATAGCAAACAAATTTCCCATTGTATGTGGCCCCTCCTTCTCCCTTAATGTACAAAAAGATGCATTATATTTCTATTTATTAACAAAGGTTGTTTGTTTTGTTTGTCAAATTGATATCTTTCAAACATGGGGCCCATTAGCATGCAGTTGGTGTAATTGGAAAATTGTTAATGAGTTGAAATTCATCAAGGAGGTTTTGTAAATGTTTAGAGTTTAAACCTTGGGCATGGGAGTTGTTGAATATTAAACAATTTTGTCATTGAAATTTTAACAAAATCAAAATTAAAAAATTTAGTGAAATAATTGGAGCACTTTCTTCATACGATGATTGGAAAGCCATTGATGAGTGGGATTTTATGGAGATGATTTCCTAATTTTTAGATTATGTTGTTGAGCATATGTTTATTTTGAGTAATATTCGTCATTGAAAATTCAATTAAAATTACAAATTTTGGTGTTGAAAGTAGAAACTAGTTAAATAACCATTTCACTCATGGGAGGGTCAATGGCACAGCCTACCCACAAAAATGAATTTACTTGATATATCCATATTAATTATTTGTGGGGAATAAACTTGAATATCTCTTTGCATCTACATTTTGTTTTTTTACAAAGAAAGACATAACATTTGTTTCTTCTTTCACCTCTGCCAAGAAATAATGCTACCTACAAAAATAAATGGGGTGCAATCTATGCAAACTTCAAGTGGATTTTTTACTACATGAACTTGACAAAAAACAACACAAGGTATAGTGATTTTACTTGGCAAGAAAAGATGAATTTGAATTTGCTTTGACACTATAACAAGGCCATTTATGAACTAATAGATTTTTTCATGGGGAACAACCCATGTTCTATCCTCCACATGTTCATGATCTAATGGCACTAAATGACAAAATTTTCAAGTTCATGTGTTCCAACAAAACCTTGATCCAAATAAAAATAGTTATGTTTTGTTCCCCTTCATCTCACGTAACCAAAAGACATCATTGGAATCTTCTAGACCACTAGCACTTGCAAAAGGAAATCCAAACACCTATATAGTATATAGTCTTCCAACAAGACCTCTTAGCACAAAAGAAGATGCAATTATATTTGAAAACTTTTTGAAATTGCTTCAACAACATCATTCAAAACCCAAGTTACTCACACTTCTATTAAAATAAATTATAAATATCGTGCATCCTACCTACAAATCAAAAGCCTCAAACAATTAGCAATGCTAAATAGTGTTTGCTTCTTCATTCAAAAGTTTTGCAATCAGTGCTTATTATCATACTTTACAACGAAGAAGATTGGAAATGTTGTTAATCCCTACTTCACCAAATTACCAAGCTATTTGATAACACTCTTAAATTTGAATGAATCCTACGATGATGTAAACATGTAAATGTATTTGAAAAAACATTGTTTACAACAACAATATGAACAAAACGAAAAATTGTGTGCCAACTATAGAATTGTCTCCCATATCCATCAATATAAAAATAAAAAATACGAAGAAAAAAAAAAGCTTCATACAGATAGAAGCAAAAGTAGAGATTCAAATAGAGAAAAAATGAAGACAACACAAAAACACAAAATGAAGATAATGGAACCAACAAGCTTCTTTTGTTGTGTAATGTCATGCATTGATGAAAGTGTCAAAACTTCATTAATAAGTTAGAAGAAACATGAACAAAAAAACTTCACAAAAACACAGCTTTCATTGCAAAAAAAAAAAAAAAAAAAAAAAAAAAAATGAAAAAAAGACCTAAAATGAAAATGCCGAAGCCAGCAAGCTTCTTAAATTGCACAAAGATGCAAAATGGTCAACCAATTTCATCACTTTTAATCAAAATCCTAGTTTAGGATTTACATAGATTGAACCAAATAGTAAGTTGAAACATTGTTAGCTTACCAAACC
>Ga0209208_10010204_pt1 | contig 12229 bp, 4 predicted proteins | sample S1TSphfallax_3_FD_187694 | JGI IMG/M metagenome (GOLD analysis project Ga0209208, IMG submission 187694) | Host-associated microbial communities from peat moss isolated from Minnesota, USA - S1T2_Fd - Sphagnum fallax MG (SPAdes) (version 2) | ecosystem: Host-associated > Plants > Peat moss >...
ATTCCTTCCCCTTCCCCTTGTTCTGCTGCAAGGACTCAGGAAGCTCCTGCAACCGGCCTGGCGGATTAACGCGACGACTTGGGTTTCCGAGGATTGCCGCCCCCTGCCGGCCCCAGATCCAACGCGACGGTCGGAGCGGGCACCCGCGCGCGCGCGGGTGGGGACGACCACGGTCTTGTACCCGGAGTCTCGAACATCAATGCCTGTTGCCGAATGCACTGTTGTTTGGATTTCTTTTTTCTTCACTAAAAGTACCTAAAGAGTGGTACCATTACCAACCCCAGTTTCTATTGAGTGTTTTTTCCCTTGTTTTTCTATTTTTTAGAAAAGGTCTTTATACTCCAGTCTACAACTCTGCATTGCTCCACACCATTGTTTGTTTTGTCAAATTTGTGATGTAGCGAAACAAGCGTGACTAAATACCTTATTGCTACAGTGCCTCAAATGCTCCTCACTCCCAAATTTTGTAGGATTTGGTCTTTATTTTTCCTGTACTGTTCTACATTGGGATGTTCGACATTGCCGTCGGCTTGGGGTTGATCCAACTTGCCAAGCATGCCTACAAAACAAATTGAACAATTTGGCCAAGTTTAAAGTTTTAGACATGTCTTCCAACCCAATATATTATGAAAATTCACTCCAATCAAAGCCACTTTCTTTGCTGTCTCATGATGTGTGTACCCAGAAAGAATATATAGGGGTCTTCTTCACTGGTTGATCTGGATTGCTACCAAAATGCACACCATAAACTGATCAAAACTTGGAAATTTGGACCAGACATCTCAAAGCAAGGTCCTTCCTCCTTTCCTTTTCCCAATATATATGTACTTGAGTCTCCAAAGCCTTTCTTCTTTTTGGCTTGTGTTTTATAAAAGCAAAACTGGATTTATTTTTCTTGTTTGTCCCCGTCAAAAGAAACAGAAAAGGGGTCCTGAAACTAAGAAGCTAGCAATTTCTATTCTCTCATTCAAGAACTGGTGTACATGTCAACGCATCATGAGCACTTGATTCTCATCAAACGGCGGTGAATTAACATGGATTGCCTTCTGATCCCAATGCATTGAGCTCATGAGGCCAAAATGAAACTTGGGATATTAGCGACAATAACACAAACCCAGCTTCCCCTGAAATTGTCAAACAGCATAAAAAACCTCGGGATAAAACAAGAACTCCCCCCTCCCTCTTGTCCGATGTCTGCAAGATTCTACACTGTAGAGGAGTGACAAAGCCTCTAATCACGGACCAATGCAGATCTAGGCTATGCCGTTCATTAAAGTTGTTTGCTAGCTGCTATGTGGCTCCACTGAATTTGGACATATGGGGATTTTAAGTAAGAAAAGCCCCAGTTGGATGGATATGCAGGCATACTTGGTTATTGGTTTCCAGTCATGGCGTTTGTTGGAAGCAAACAGCAAACATTGGATTGACTACTTCTCCGGAGTGGGGTCATATAAACTATTCCTCGCACCCAAATACAGCTGAATGCAAAACAAAATTTTAAAAATTGCACTATGGTGGTGTTTGTTTGCATGCATGCATGTTACAAGTTACAACCCATCACTTGACTGGGGAGACAGTAGATTTTCCAATACAATTTTCTGGCATTTGTGGTGGTGGGCATTGGAAAGATTTTATGCTGCAAAAATTGTTGCTTTTCCAATTTTTTAATTGTTGCTAACTTTTTATAATCTTTAGTGGTTGCTCCTGCGTGCACTTCAAATTGTGCACTGTACATAGCAAACCCTGCCTGAAACTGTGCACCCAAAATAGTGGACCTCCTCTCAGCAATGCCACCACAATTATACTTCAAAATGTTCTTTCTGTTAACCTTCCAAAGTCAATGATCAAAGGACAATGTTTGTGACATATTCCTAAGATAATTGATTTTCAAGCTAGTATCAAATCTTCTTTGAGGTAAATATGTTTGAGAAATGTAGAAGATGATGTAGTTTTAGACACTATAATCTTGTGATTTCTGAGAATAACACTATTGGGTGCAATCACATTAATAGAAGTCAGGGCATGTGTAATAGTTGCTTGCTTTTTCATGTTTTAATGTTTAAATTTAAATTTAAAAAATATATTTTTACATGATGCCATTTGTAATATATTATGAAAACATGTGAAGTAATTTGAATTAAATTTAATGAGTATAAAATATTCAAAAGCATGCATAAAGCACTCTGACAAATGCTTTTGTAAAAGTTTTAAGGATTTGAAATGCTTTCGAAATGACATGATCATGTAAAATAATTATTCAAATCATTTATAAAGTATAGTATGTCACTGGAAAAAAAAGTATTTTTGACCGCTGTAAAAATCATGGATTTATAATACATCACATTTTATAATCAATTGTAATTTGCTAAAGCATTTTGGCAAGCTCACTCCCATTATTTTTTTGTGTAGTTGAAAATAATCTATCCTACTTAAGTGATAGTGGTAGTGTCAGTTCCTGCTATCTCATTTGCACTGTGTTGAAACCATTTAATAAGAAAATAAAATTCATAATTCTAGGTTAATTTAGGTTAAAGCTGATTAAAACATGTTTTAAAACATTGGTCTCAAGTTAAATTTGGTTAAAACATCATATTAAATTTCACATTAAAGCATAGTTCAGGTTAAGCCCAAGTTCAATTCAGGTTACAAGCCATATAATGTATTTAACTAATTTTTAATTTTAAAAATTTAAAATTAACAAATGACCATTTAAAGATTGAAAATTTAGAGAGAAACTTTGATTTCGGGATCATCATATGATATAACCATAGATATTAATAATGTTTTGTCTCACTAAATATCTAACAAACAGATATTTTCAATGTTTCGTTCAAAAAACTTGATCCTATCCATCAAATTAAAAAAGTCCAAATTTAACCTTTTAGTCCAAAATTAATTAAATATTGAAACCTGAGAATACATTCAGATGACTAACAATGAGGCTAAATCCTGCATAGGGTGGTGGTGCATGTGACATTTTGAGTTCTAACATTTTAAGGAACTTTTGAAGGAAAGGAATATTGTTGAATACTTGAATGAATGGTTGATGTGATGAGTTGTGTTATAGGGTGGCTCTGAACCATTGAAATTGAATAGTGGTGAACTGAGCCTACAACCACTTGAATGTTGGTGATGAATCACACTAACTTGAGCTGTTGCCTTCATAAGGTGCCATCAAAACAATGTGCAAATACATGTATGGCTGAGGAATGGTTCTTCTCAGTGTTTTTTTTTTCAAATTCTTCATGTAGGTGCACTGGCTAGGATCCTCAACAGTAATTAGCAGTAAATGGCGACTGTCCTGATGGACTAGTAGATTGTTTTTGGAATCCTGCCTAGTTCTGGCGACCTGCAGGACCACACTGTCTAAATAGGGCGACTTCTAAGCTTTTTTTTTGTCAAGATATGGCGACTGGATTCGCCAGCCCTGTTTTTTTTGTCGCCAGCTTGCTCAAATTCGCAAAAAAAGAAAAAAACACTGGTTCTTCTTTTGCCATATGGATGGGTTTTAAGTAACTGCAGTTTGAAATTGACAACCTCTACTTGCCTAGACACCCCACCCACAAAATTCGCCCCCAGGCCCCAAAGCCTTACTGGGTCAGCAACACTAGGTAACAATCCTCTATCATGTTGTTGGATTTTGTTTTGTAGTAAAGGTTTCTTGGATGTTGTCATCTCTTTCTTGGAACCTCTGGGAATGATAGAGGTAGTTGCATGCATAATATGTACTTAGTGCTATTTTGTAAAGTGTCCATGCAACTTGCAAAGTGTTTGACGTTCATATTAGGAGGCAAATGACACAAATATATATATATATACAAAGGCAGTCCTCTGCATAAAAGAAAAAAGTTATTTTCATATTTGGAAAAAGCAACAAGGTACAAATAGCAGGAAAGCAAAAGAGAAGGGGTGAAGAAGCCTGGGACCCATATAATAACACAACAGGTTACAGAAGCTACCCTAATTTCCAGCAAAGAAAGAAAGAAAGAAAGAAAGCAAGCAAGCAAGCAAACAGGTTCTAAGTTCAAAGATTCCTTGAGACTAAATCATAAGTAACCCTAGTTGAATAGAAGCTGTAAATGCACACAGCTGATTAATTTATTATGATACAGGGGGGCGTTTGAATTGATTGCTAGTGTGTAGTTTATAAAACTAGAATTAATTGCTGGAATGTATGGAACTGGATAATTGATTGCAACCCAATCAAGGTAGCAAAGCAAGTACTAGGAAGGTAAACAATATTGGGTCTCATGAAATGTGTTTTTTGGTCAATTTTGTGACATAGCCAAAATGGTGATGATTCATAGGAAAGATTTAGCTAAGTTTTGGCTACAAGTTACAAATGATTTTATTTTTTTATATCCACATTTTTTTGTCTATCAAAGTACTTGAACCATGAAGTGAAATCTGGCGCTTTTTATTTTTATTTTATTTCAATTATGGCTATTGAAAATCTAGAAAAAGCACTAGAATTTAGCACTTTGGGTTTTTAATATATAGCTTTTTGGCTATAGGAAAGGCAAGGCTGGTGAGTCTCACGCATGATTCACGGGCGTGATCGAAACGGGATCTAAACTGGGAGGCCGTTCCGTAGCACGTTGTTGTTGTTGGCGAGAAATGGAGTGAGTGCAAAAGAAAGGGACCAACATTGCTGACGAGGAGGAGTCGACGGCAACCGTGCAGCAGCTAAGCCGGCCGGCGGGCTCCTTCGAGAGTGAGTAAGAAAGAAAGTGGGGCCAGCCGGCCGGCCAAGTTTTGTGACCGCAGGAGCGCGGCTGTCAGACGCTGCTACTGCAGGCAAGGGAGCCAGTCCAGTGCAGTGCAGTGCAGTGAGTCACGGTCAGAAACCCGCCAGTTTCTAGATGATACTTTTACCGAATACTGCCGGATGGATCGCCGGCGTTGTCAGTCAGGCATGGAAAGTTCGTTCTCAATAATGACGCTGTAAAACTAGCTCTCGTACTTGCTATTAAACCATCCCTCAGACAGACACCCGGCCACTGTGAGTGAGTGAGTCCCAGCTATCACCGTTCCCTGTTGACCTGCGTTCATTTTCCGGTGAATTTAGCATCTTTGAGACTGCCAAAGTTGGCCACCTACTTCATGGGTCTTCTTCTTCTTCTTCTCGTCTTCCATGCTCCACTGACTACTGCTTCCCTCCATACTATGCTCTACGCATGTGGTTAGGATCATAGCTAGCATGCAATGATAACTGTTGCAAACTTTTGGTTACGGGATTCCTTCTCTTCCTCCTCTGACCGTCTCCTCCTTCATCCATACCTGGGAGAACTGAGAAACTGTAAATACCCCCAAAGAGCTCTCTAGCTCTGATCTCTAGCATTTTTGTGCTTGTTTCTTTGCACCTAGCATGGTTTTTTTTTTGCACAGAACCATGCAGCACAGTTTTGCACGTTTTACAAAAAAATTAGGGCATGTTTTGATGACTCAAATTGATTTCAAACCCAACATTTCTAAAGAGAGAGCAAGGATACCTAACATCAACATAGATTTCAACTTTCTATAGCATCATTGCTATCTTTTAATTTACTCTAAAAGTAGGGTCAAACCAATCAAACTTTGCAATGGGACCACTTCGCTCTATAAAGGGCTGAACATTGTTGGCCAAGAAACAGCTGAGATACAATTTGGTGTGGGCTGTTTAGTGTCTTCCCAAAACAACCCAATCAAATTGACCTAGCACCCACTAGATCATGGCCAAATTGAACCAGCACCCACCAGTGCACCATCCACTAGATGCCCCTTATGATTCAATTCTTGTGGATGAACAACCTCAACTAAGTTAGTATATGGTTTCACCTTGGTAACACATTTTGCAAGAAGAAGTAGGTCCCATTTGTTTATATAGATAGATGAGTAAGACAATAGACAAATATTCGGTTAGTAAATAGTTTATACATAGGTAAGGGCTGTTTATATTACTTACCTACCATCCAACCAGCACCCACCAGCACACCATCAACTGGATGCCCCTTATGACTCAATTGTGGATGAATCTCAACTGGGTTAATGTCTGGTTTCACTTGGTAACCCACTCTGGGAAAAGTAGGTCCTATCTATATGAAGGTAAATAGGTAGGAAAACAGGTGATAAATCACCGGGTAAGTAGATGATTTGTATATAAGTATGGGCTAAGCAGGTTGTTGGTAAGATAGGTAGTAATGAAGCAACTGAGCTGACCACCACAGTTAGCTAGGGAATTGGTAGTGAACAGAAAACTGCTTACTGACCATGTACCATCCATCCTTGACCAGTGGTGGGTGCTGCTGATTCACCCTGCCCAGACCACCCTTGTTTGTGTTACATCTAATTATTTACAATTTAGAGGTGACGAGACCAACAATCATAAGAATATCATACTTTCAAGGGATTTGTGCATGTTGCAAAAGTGAGTGATCCCCATCTGCAACACCATATCTTTGGGATTGGTGTGTGTTTTTTTCACAATCATAAGCAACTCTCCTGCGAAAACATAAGCAATGACTAGGTTGAACCAAATAGTTTGGACTTAGCTCCTGTTCTCTAGGCATGGAAAGCCTCTCAAGTGGAAGGGGGTCTATTGCACTTTGTTTCTGAGGAGTAAGTAGATCACTAGCCACCTCCTCTTTAGAACTGCATGCAAAAAGCCAATGACCACCTAGTGGCAGCAGCTAGGTGATATGGCCACCTTGGGGTTTCTTGTTTTTGGAACTTTTTCCCAAAGTCAGAAAATGAGTGTTTTTTTGGGGTTTCTGATCGCCAAATTTTGATTTTTAAAAAGTTAAATCAGGTTCCAGTAGGTAGCCAACCATATAAAAAGATGCCTTATATTTTTTACTTTGATATTTTTATTTCTAACCAAAATTTGGTTAAATTGTCTTATGGATGATTGTTGCCATTGTTGCTACATCACAAAATTGAAATGGTTTTGGCTCCACCCATGGCTACAAAATCATTGTGCCAATTTGTGACTATAATATAAAGGGTTTGATTGACTATAGGTCAGTATATTTGGAATTAATCATTTGAAAGTCCACATCTTGTCAGGTTTAAATTAGTCTAGAAGGCTGTTTGTTCAACTTGGTTTGCTCCAATGTAAAATAGGGTATAAGCTCAGCTCTAAGTTTCAGGTCCACCATAGGTTATGTGCATGTGAAACGACCTTAGGTTTTGTGGCATATAAGAAGTATCTGTTTCTTTTGTAAGAAAGAGAATTTAAATTATACAAATTTCAATACCTATGTGAACTTGAGTATCTTTTTACCTAAGTTTCACAAGAATTCCATGAGCATACGTGTGGTTTGTTTAACCCACAAGGTTACTTTATTTTATTTTTTATATACATCTCAATGTGCATCTTCATTGTGGTTATTCCCATTGTGTCCTTGTTTGGGTTTTTAGATTATGGTTATACATAATAATGTATTGTGTATATGTTGAAATCTATATATGTGATTACATAGGCTTAATGACATAAATATTAAAAATTTCCAAACACAAATGAAAACAACCCACCTATGATTGGATCATTGGGTAAACAACATGCAAGCAACCATTCAAAATGTAGACTTCAAGGAAAAGCTAAGGAGTATTTATAGAGTGACTGGGGTAGCATGTTACCATATTGGGAGTTCTTGGTGAGAATTACAGAATTACAATTTAGATATTTATATGAGATTGTGGATTCATGATGTCTAGGACTCATGGGGATAGATTTGTTTTGCACATTAAGATGTATGGCTTACTAAATAACATATTATGATGTCATCAAAACCCAAGTAAGGAAGTTGTTTTGAAGGAAAATATGAACACAAATGTGAGAAACAAAATAAATGAGAAGGTTCTATTAAACCTAAAGCATTTCATGATGTAATGGAAAGACCCTTTGTGTCATAGGATGGCATTGTTTTTTACTATTCATTGAATGTGATATACAAACACATCCAAAGGATGGTACAATTGAACATTGCATCTAAAGAACATAAGTACTAACTGTCAACATTTGAGCAAATTATTGTATGCTACATTTTAAGGGAACAATTTGCCCAAGTAAGCTTAAAATTTGCTCAAGTGTTGACAGTTAGTATTTAACAAAGGTAGGATTAATTTGCAGAGTTAATTTTCATCCTTTGATCTCAAATGGAGATTATAATCATATGATCGTCAGTCCCATGGGATTTACACCCATCATTTGACAAATTTCCAATATTAATCTTGTCTATTTGAATTTTCCATACCCATGTTCTCCTTGAGCTAAATTTTCTTTTTATGTCATAGATGGAGCTTGATAACTTGAATGGAATCTAAAGGATAAGAACTTTTTTTGAAATATTTATTTTGCTAATGGATTTTGTGTGACCAGTTTTTTGTCCATGTGGTTATTGCCTCCATTTTTGGAGGTGCTCTTTTTCTACCCAATATGATAGCATCTTCACCAACATCAATATAATGGCCTATACATAATATTTTGGATGAAATATTATGTATTTAAATATGTATTTTATGTATTATGGGCTTTAAATATACACAAGTAGGTTTTCTTTTCAAATAAATAAATATTAATTTTATTGTGCAGCCAAACTAGCAATCATCCATAAATAGATTTAGCTGCCACATATGAAAGCAAATTTTTTAAAGAATCTTTGTATATCTTGGCTACCTTTTGGAGTGTGTTGCAAAAATCTTGCAATTAAAAAAAAAAAATTAAATATAGTACTGTGAATTGAATCTTCACAAACATCTTTTGTACATGTCAAAATCATATTTTTCAGATTGAAAAATTACGAAAAATTGCCCCTTAAAAAACATTGTGCACACAATGTACATAGTAGTCTCTAAAAGGCCCAATAAAAGAAAATGAACTACCATAATAATTAATCCAAGTGGTGGCATTTAAATAGTATTTCACTTTGCAATATCCAATTTGCCATGTTTATGGGTGAAGATGGGGGAAACAATTAACATTCAAGGTTGAATGTGGTAAATTCAAACTTGCATACAGTGGGAGGCCTATGGATGAAATTACATGAAAAATGTGAATATGTGACTGACTTGGCCTTAAGACTTAGCCTCATTCAAATTCATTTGGATCTAAAATCTGGTTGAGACCTTACATCTAAACCAAGAATCAATTGGGATGGATGTGACCTAACAAATCAAATAGATAATATGAAAATTTTGATCAAATTGAAATGAAATTGGGTCAAGATTAGTTTGTGACTAATCAATTTGAAATTTTGTGACTAATATAATTTGATCAACACTAAATATTTAAAATTTGATAATTTGATCATTTTAAATTTTAAATATTTTTATTAAATATCTAGACGAAGATCACACCATGATGTTGAATAAATGACTTGACAAGTTCAATCATCTATTCAATCATACCCCCTTTGACCTCCCCCATCCCCCCCACCCCACACCCTAGAGATGTTGGCTCCTATATCCCACTAAAACTATGGATTTCATCCATAGAATAATTGTAGAAGCCCAAATACTTAGGGGTGTGGGTGGAGATGCTCGTATCAGCAACAAACATGATCTAGGTATCTCCCAGGTGAATCTAAGATATTTACATGGTGATTATTGACTGATTTAACAAGTAAATCCTACCATAGTTGGGTTCATTGTGCCAAGTAAAATATTATATGGCATCTAGTGGTGAATTGAAATCACAACCACTTGCTCTAACCAAACAACCTTTTTGCAAGATTTAGGGAACTTGCGGTGTAGTACTAGAGTGTAAGGGTATTTCTAAAAGGCATTCCGCAAGTTCTCAACGAGTTTCCTAATTGAACTATAGTTAATTAGCAAATGGCAATAAAAAGTGAACCCCTTGAGAATTAAACCTCCTTATGTAGCAACCACAACCATGGCCTCCAACACTAGTTTTCCTAGATCAGGTTTTGATACATACTTACTTAATACTAATCCTAGTTTTGGGGTGTTTCCTATCATCTTATTAGGATCAAATACCATAACAAAACACAGCTTTTGAAAGAGTTTGAGCTTTGGATGTGAACTACTTTAGTCATTGAAACTTTAAAATAGTCAACATTTTAAAAAGACATTTGTATAGTTAATGAGAAAAACCCCTTGGGGTCTTGAGACTTGGACAAGTGGAGAGTTTAGTTATTCAAAAGTGGGAATTTATTAGCTCATAATCTTGTAGGATAAGTACATAGTAGGGGAGACTTGGTAAAAAATGAGACTTTAATAATAATCTTGTTACAATTCAAGGTCAATGATCTTCCCAAGTTCACATACTTGCCTTCAAAGTAGGTGTGTGGGGGATAAAATTTGGCTCATGACTCGTAATAGTGTAGGTAGGTAAATACTTTAGTTGCCATGTGTATTTCAAACTTTCCTCCACTATTTAATTTTCTTGTGTCTTCCCATGAAAATGATTGGGTTCCCAAGAGGATTTCCTATGTTTCTAGTGATGATCCCCAAGTTCTCATAATAGCCTCACATGGCCTGAAATTGAGAGAAGTCATTGACCCGTATCTATTAATTCAGGGCATGACTCACATCATGTAGATTAATAAGCAAATACTTTAGTTGTCATGTATGTTTCAAGTTTTCCTCCACTATTTAATTTCCTTGTGTTTTCCCATGAACATGATTAGGTTCCCAAGAGGATTTCCCATGTTTCTAGTGATGACTCCCAAGTTCTCATAATAGGCCATGTGAGGCTGTAATGAGAACTTGGGGATCATAAGTAGAAACATGGAAAATCCTCTTGGGAACCCAATCATGTTCATGGGAAAACACAAGAAAATTAAATGGTGGGGAAAATTTTGAAACACAAGTGGTAACTAAAGTATGTGTTGCACTATGACCCAATTGTTTGTTTGTTTGCTTCCCCCCCCCTACCCCCTACACACCATCTTTGAGGGCAAGTATGGGAACTTGAGAATTTCACTACCTTTATTTAATCCATTGATTCTTGTGTAATAAGATTATTATTAAAGTCTCTCTTTTACAAAAATCTCACTACAGTTTCTGTTATTTTCTGCTTGTATTTATTGCATTGATCTTGATATTCACCAACATTGACCAAAACCATGGGAACCATGCCCCTTGGGTCCCCCACCAAATTTTGAAAACAAGATGTTGAGTTTGGAGCTTCACCTCAAACTTCTGGTTCTTCTTTTACTGCTTCCCCCATCTCAAGGGCCTAATGAATTTTAGGTCAAACAATTGCATCCAAGTATGTATGATCATCAAGCAAAGGGATGAAGTCTTGGTGCTTATTCAATACTAAGTTAAGTAGTGTAGTTTGGCTTGTATCAGCAAACTCCAAAGTATACATACAGTAGCATAGGTGCTGGTTCATCCTGGCCAAAGTATATGACCAAGTTCTTAAGGGAAATTCACCGATTATTTTGCCCAATCCAACTTAACACATAATTTGTGAGAATATCCCTCGCATGTTGACTTTACTCACGAATGTTATTGTGAACTTCTTAAACCTATGTAGATCATAAGGCAAAGGAATGAATGGGGGAGTTCTTACACATATGAGATCCTATAAACCCTTAACATGTGTGATCCCTACTCTTCTCTAGTAGTCTATTCATGAATATAAGGTGTCCTCCAAATACACTAGGAAATTTCTTCAAGTGAAAAACATTGCAATTAGTTACTTACAATATGTAATATGTCCTAGTTAGAGTTGGTTTCGCCAAGACCCTTTTTTTTTCACAAACTGGTGGTCATAAAGGCACTTACTACCTTTTCAACTTCAACACTCTCAAGTGTTGAATGATTATTTTATTTTTCAAAATTCACATATGCAAATAAAAGAAATAATTTTATGGAATTTCAGTAATAAATATATGCAACTTCTTTGGTAGGTTCTTTGGACTTTAAACCTCTAATAGAATTAGACCTTTGACATCATTTTTTATTACTTTTTGCAAAAATAGGGAGATATAATGTTCCATCAAATTATAGCATAGATAGATCTTTGTCAATGAGTGGATATTTGCTCTACAATGGTGGACTAACTTGAAGCAAGAAGCTTTTGGATTTTCATCAGTTTTTGTATTTTTTTTCTCATTTGTTATGTGTGCGTGACCTTGGTTTTTTTTTTGTTTCATTCTCTCAATGTTGTCAATTTCAACTCAAGGTTACTTGTATCTCTACTTAAACAATAGATTTAGTTGTCTCCACTTTGGATTTTCAACTCTTGTTTTTTTCTTTGAACTTCATAATTTTCTTCTCA
>Ga0209208_10010205_pt1 | contig 12228 bp, 15 predicted proteins | sample S1TSphfallax_3_FD_187694 | JGI IMG/M metagenome (GOLD analysis project Ga0209208, IMG submission 187694) | Host-associated microbial communities from peat moss isolated from Minnesota, USA - S1T2_Fd - Sphagnum fallax MG (SPAdes) (version 2) | ecosystem: Host-associated > Plants > Peat moss >...
AGTCATCATCTTTCTCCATTCGCAATGCTGCATCTCGAGGCACACTGCCCACACCCCAAGTAGTAAGCCCCAACACTTTCAACAGTTGCTCTGAAGCTAATTTGACCAAACCTGGTTTTGGGAATGGTGGACAGTGTTTTGCAATAGCTACCAGGTTTTCCCACTCGCGTTGTGTTTTGGCACGAGCGTGACTAACCACCTTTTGATCGTTCCGCCTTTGCACAACCATCGCATTTCCCAAGATGCAAACATTCATCTTGGCATGGTCCTGATGTCAAGGACCTCCTATAGCAGTTGAAGGCCTCCCAGGTTTGGACTTTTCTGCCACCAAGCCATGCACCTCCTTCAAGTGCTTGGTCAACAACCATTTCGCACAATATGCAACAGTGCAATTGCCAACTTTGCACTTCCATTTAGACCCAACATGCGTCCATTCCTTGTCCTTCCCAGCCAAATTAGGTGGACAAAGAATTGCAAGTGGCTGAGATGCCTGGTCAAATTCAACTTCCGGACCTAAGCCAAAAAAAGAAAGATCAAAAAACAGAATGCAGGTATTACAAATCATAAAATCACATATTACTCCTATAAACATGAATTGTTTTCAGGTATTGCATAAAAAATAATTTGACAAAAAAAATCCCGCACCTTCCAATAAATGATGGAAGGTGCGGATATAATTAAACTTCAAGAAACTTGTACAATTTTATTAATCTATATTTAATCTAATGTCCACAAATTCTAAAACAATCTATACCAATGTTATAATTATGTTTCAATTGTGATAGAGCACCATTTTGCTCACCAATTTCCTGATCTGATGCAACAACACTTTGATCATCAATTGCTTCTAATGCAACAACATTTTGCTGAGCACCTCCTACATCTGATGTAGCAACATTATGCTCAGAAGTTACCGCATTTGATGCAACAACATTTTGCTGAGCAATTCTCGCATCTGATGCAACAACATTTTGCTTAGTAATTGTCGCATCTGATGCAGCAATATTTTGCTTCACAATTGCTGCATCTAATGCAACAACATGTGACTCAACAACTCCCTCATCTCCTCCAGCAACATATGGCAAAAAAATCGCCTCATCTGAGACAGCAACTCTTGGAGGAATCGCCTCATCTGATGCAACATCTTGCATATTGACTTCCAGCTCACCACCACCACTTTTCCTAAGTCTTCTTCTCTTACCCATTCCAACCTCCAACCCTAAACAAAAGACGACTAGTTATTGTTAAATGTTAATTCTAATGAGCTAAACCATAAGCAAAAAAAAAACTATTGAGGATGGGGCAAAAGGTTTAGGGTTTCGGGTTTTAGGGTTTAGGGTTCTTCTTCTTTTTCTTCTACTGCAAAAAAACGGAAGAAGAAGCCAGGCCTTCTTCTTTGCTGCGCTGCAGCTCAAGTTCTTCTTCTTTTTCTTCTATTGCAAAAAGAAGAAAAAGAAGGCCTTTTTCTTTGCAAGCAACGAAAACCCCAGCAAGCAAGCTCCGGAGAAGCTCCGGAGCTGGGAGCTTGCTGCAACGCACCAAGCAAGCTCCAGAGAGCTTCTCCGAAGCTTGGAGCTTGCTGCAACGCACCAAGCAAGCTCCGGAGAAGCTCAGAAGCTTGCTGCAGCGCTGCAACAAGCTCTGGAGCTTACGTTACAACAAGCTTCGGAGCTCTCCGGAGCTCGGAGCTTGCTGAGCTCTGGAGCTCTCCAGAGCTCGGATCTTGTTGAGCTTCGAAGCTCAAAGCTTGCTGCAGCAAGCTCCAAAGCTCTCCGGAGCTCACAGCTTGCTGAGCTCTGGAGCTCGAAGCTTGCTGCAGCAAGCTCCAGAGCTCTCCGAAGCTCGTAGCTTGTTGCAACAAGCTTCGAAGCTTGCGTTGTAGCAAGCTCCGGACCTCTCCGGAGCTCGGAGTTTGCTGCAGCAAGCTCCGAGCAACAAGCTCCGGAGCTCGGACCTTGGAGCTTGTTGCAACGCTGCAGCCGCTCCGCACCGTGGAGCGACGCTGCAGCGCTACAAGCGTTCCACAGCACAAAGAAGAAGAAGAAGGCGATTGCAATCGCCTTCTTCTTGTTCTTCTTTTCTTGCAACACAAAGAAGAAGCAACACAAAGAAAAATGCTTACCTGGGTCCTGCGTGGGTCCGGCTCCAGCCACTCCAAGCTCATTCCAACCTCCAAGCTCCAAGCTCGCTCCCGCTCCAAGCCGGCTCCAAGCTCCAAGCTCGCTCTCGCTCAACGTCTCTGGAGCCAGGAGCTCTGGCTGATGGAGTGAAGGGGGAGGGGTTGGTAGGTGGTAGGTAGGACGGGGGAAAATTTTGGGGTAGAAAAGAGGTGGAAAAAAAAAAAAAATCCGGGCAAGGAGGATGGGATTTTCGTTCATCCGAAAAACGGCTTCGACAGGCTCATCTGCAACTGGTGCATTGGTGGCTGCTAATTCACTCTAGCCGACAAAGCACGACCTTTTTACAATCAGCTTTTTTTTGTTTCTTGGTGCAAAATTTTGCACTGTTGCAAAGTTGTTTGAATTTTTTTGTCACAAATTCAATGATTTAAAAAAAAACTAATCTCCAAATTTAAAATATAAAAAATCTCACCAAAATTCTATACATGGCTTAAGTAAGTCGCCAAAATATATAAGAATGTTTTTTTTCCTTTCATATTTTTATTAGCCAAATTTGGCTAAATTAGATTATGGATGAATCAGCTCTTTGATTACAACACAAATTGAAAAAATATAAATATATAATTGTACAGGTGTTTCCAATTTTGTGCAAAAATTTACTCAATACGACAACAAATACTAGCCAAACACAATATAAAAAGCATTTTTGAGATCATTAGCCTACTTAAGTGATTAGAAAACAACATATGATCATCATAGCTAATTTTTTTGGTGATAAGTATTAGGAATGCCATAACCATCTGGCATGCTCTGATTGGCTGTCAAGTCAAAACTTACACCATTGTAGCCTTCCACCTCATTTTCATTAGTGAAATACCAAGTTGCACAAGGTAGGCACTGTGGACTGTTCTCAAATCCTAACCTGATTCTTGACCCGGTTTTCATAACGGTTCTCACTGTGAGAACCGGTTGACATGGTTGATTGTGAAAACTGGTTCCCTTTATTTTTTATTTTGGAGAATTGGGCAGGTTCTTTTAGAGAATTTGCATCTGTTTCCAATAGTTTAGGGTTTAGGGTTTCTATATAGTCATCGCTCCCTAGGGAAGCGAAGGCACTATTTAGGGTTAGGGATAAAAAAAAAAGTATAAAAATGAATCCCATGTTTCATTTTGGTCACAATGAGTTTTTTTTTTTTTGTCTTCTAGTGCTCTTGTTATGCTCATTCTCATTTTGTGCTTGTTTGGTTATTGTTCTTGCTTTGTGTTGCCTTTGCTAGTTCCCAGTTTTTAGAATCTAATTTTTTAATTTCACATTGCTCTTCTTGGGCTATCACATTTCACACTATCTCATCTCATGTTGCCATTCTTCACACTTTGTCACTCCTCTTGCATTATTGTTCCTCTTGCGTTGTCATTCCTCTCGCATTGTTGTTTTACTCACGTTGCTATTCTCACGTTCCAGTTCTCATGCTACAACTGTGCGTTGCTCTTTTCACATTACAATCCCTCTCCTGTTGCCACTCCTTTCGCACTAATACTCTTTTCGCATTATTGTTTTCACCTTGCTATTTCTCTCATGGCATTGTTCCCCTCACACTATTTTTCTCACACCATTGCGCATTTCAAGTATTTGTTAACCCAACCTTTGTTGTTTTTCCTATGTTGTCATTGCTATTCCTTTCACGTTACTACTATGTTATGCTTAGTTAATATGGTACTTCCCCTACCCTTGCCATGTGTAAGTCGGAGCTTGGAGTTTTGACACCAACTTGAGCACCAAAGGTAAGTTCTTTTGCATATTTTTCATTTTTAAAAAAATTATTTATTTTAGTTGCTGTTTTGTTTTTTGTTGTTGTTGTTACATTCGCATTTTTGCTAGTCTGTTTTTTTTGGGTTCATTTTGTGTTGTTTCTTTTCATTGTATAACAATTTTTTAATTCATGTGTTTTTAAAATTTTCTGCAAGATTTTCTAAACTTAAATAAAAAACTATATTTTTTTGCACCCAAAAAACCCATACTTTTTCCACCTTATAATCTTAAACTTTTTATAAAAATTTAGAAATATACGTATCTTATTTTTTTGAAATCTTAGAAGATAGGTTGCATTTTGTAATTGCTTGTAAATGTTAATTTTTAGTCTTTAATAAAATCATAAAATTGTTTAATTTTTTTGCTACTCACAAGGGCAATAATTTTTAATCACAAATCAAAGTAATAATGGAATGATCTTTTGAAAACAAAAATACATGTGATGTATTTATATGAATGAAGTAAAAATAGAAGATGAAATTTTGCCAGAACCTCAAGAAACAATTAGTCTTCAAACAAAAGGAAATAAGAATGCAGAAATGAATGAAAATAATTTATAAAAGTTACATGCACAAAAAGCATTTAGGAGAGGAAATAGCAAAAATGCATTGTGTTGGGCATTTTGTTGTGTTAATGATAATAAAGAAGTTAATGTAATAGTTCTTCCAACTATGTGTTACATTATTTGCCACAATAATCCAATATTGAATGTAAATCCAAAAACACAAGCTAGGAAAGGATTAATTATATAATACAACAAAAGGCATAACTTCATGGAAGAAATATGTCAATTCAAATCAACCTAATATATATTTTTTAATTTGAAGAAGAAATTAATTATCCTTTGAGGGAAGATGAAATACAACTTTCCAAAAAGAGACCAAATGTTTCTTCTAATTCCACATTTAATTTTTTTGTTGCAAAATAACCTTTTAAGAAAGATGATGTCTAGCAAAAATAATTTTTAGAATATTTGACTCTTTTAATTGTCAAAAACCATCTTCCTTTATAATTTGTAGAAATTGATTGGTTAAAAAAATTTAGTATGCATTTGTGTCCCATGATTATTTTTCTTTCTATAATTTTTTTAAAAATGAATTACTGTCCAGACTAATGGTAAAAACTAAACAATTATATGTTTTACCAGCTTTAGTACAATGTCATTTTACAATTGTAAGCTTTAATTTGTGGAACTCAAAAGCTAAACATGATATTTTTACATTGGTGATTAATTTTTTAAGAGATGGTTGGCAACCAAAACACATTAATCTTGGTGTTTATGAGCCAATAAACACTATTGGACAAACATTGGCTAAAAAGTTGATAAAACTGTTGGACAATTATGCATGAAGGAAAAAAATTATTGCTTATGTCAAGGATGAGGGATCTAATTTGAATACTATGATTACAACCCAAAAAACAATTGTAAGTTGTGATATGTTGGGTTTGGAGGAAATTTGTTAGGGCACTTGTTTTGGGCATGCATTTTCCAAAGCTTACCAATATGCTACAACATAAGATTTTTTTTGCAAAAATTTACAATTTGTGTTAATCAAATATGTTCAAAGAGATTTGCAAAAATGCATACTTGGCCAAAAACATTTGGAAAGGGTAGGCAAAAATGGGAAAAGGCTTGTGTAAATTCAAGTCTTCCCCTTCGAAAATTGAATACTCCAATGAAGACAAAGTAAATTTTTAGTTTTTTAGACTTTTTTATGTGCACATTTTTTATCAATTTTTACTTTGCATAACATTTTGTTCATTTTTTTTCAATTGTTATTGTGCATAATTTAACATTTCTTTTGTTGTTACATATTTGCCAACAAAAATATCCTTTTCCAAGAAGCTTTGTAGTTTAAAGAAATAATTATATTATGTTACAACATGCAGAATTTTGTGAGAATGAGTGCAAGAGTACCACCTCCTTTGACATGACACATTTGTCGCATCATTATTGATTTTCTTGGCCTTGTTGTGTATGCTTGTATTTTGAACCAATCTAAGGGTCATTGATTGTTAAGTGATGCACTAAATTCTACCATATCCATGAGTCTAAAATTTAAGTATAAAATTGATTTTACACCATTTAACAACTTAATGCAAGAAGATGGAAATGTTGTTTATGAGTTGTCATGTTTGGCCTCCAACATAAAGAAGGAAATTATTTAAGTTTTAGATTCTTTTCTTTCTTTCTTAAAAAAAATGAGGAAAGAAAGGCCCATAATATGCTTTCTTTAATGTTGGACCCTAGGTTTAAAACTCTTTGTCTTATGTCCTCACTTATTGGTCATGAATAAGGTAAGGCAATTATTGATGAATATGACAAAAAATCTTTATTTCCTATGTTTTTAAAATGTTATTATCATTTGCATCCATTGGTTGAATCTAAAAGGGGTGTTGTTGATCAAAGGGTTGAAAAGGACATGAGTTTAGATATATTTGAAATGACAACTAGCACAAATGATCCAACAACGAAATTGGTCAATAGAGAGCTTTTGATTTTAAGCGTTATCAAGTGGATGTTAACGACATCAAATGTCCATTGCAATGATGGGAAAAACATGAGAACATGTATCCTACAATTGGTTTTTGTGCTAGACAATAATGAGAAAAGCTAGATTTCAAATTGAAAACAGAAAGAATATTTTCATTAATTCAAATTCTAGTTTTAGGAAATGTCATTTACAATCAAAAGAATTGGATAAATTGATTTTTGTGAGCAAAAATTGGCCCAATGATCCTAGGATAGGTTGTAAATCCCCTTTTAATTTGGCAGATTTTATTGAGAGTGATCTTAATTTAGAAGAAAAGTTTGAAGGAGCTTTCGAAAGGGACGAAGTTGTAGAGTTATAAATTTGAATTTTTTTCCTCAAATTTCCATGTCTTTTAGAGTAAATTTTAGAGTTAAAATATTATTTTAATTAATAAAGGAATTAAATAATTATTACATTAAATATTAATTTTCAAAAAAAGAAAACCAGGTTGTGAGAACCGGACAAGAGAACTGTTACCATATATGCAAGAAGCACCCTATTTGAAAACCGGGTGAATTTGGAAAAAATAAAAATCTTGAGAACCTGGTCGGTTCTCACCAGCCCAATATATATATATATAATAATAATATAATAGAGAACCGATCAGGTTCTCATAACATAATGTAAGAACTGGAACTGGCCAGTTCGCACAAAAAAGTGAGAACCGCCCAACACTGGTAGTAGACTGGCCTCTCATTGACCCAATGCCTCTATAACCTTCTCTGCGTGGATGAAGCCATCACGCAGGGATGAAAATAACACGTCTTGATTCTAACACGTGATGGTTACGTCCGGTAACCAGGCAGCTCTCGCCAACTACATAGTACGTAGTCTCCAAATTTGCTTTAAACGAATTCTGTCTGCATGTACAATCCCTTCATTAGCATGAATTCAATTTTTTTTCCTTTTTTTTTCGTGAAATAGTTTAGAAATTTTAATGCATGTTCAAATTGCATCTACCATGAATGACACATGTGGTGGAAAATTTGTTTGAGGTAATTATGTACTAGATAACCAGCAAGAGCATGCAAGTTACTAGACATAAACCATTACCAATGAGAGTCGAGATGACCTCTTTTCATCCACATTAGAGACCGGTTATGAAATCTTCATCCAAGCAGCGAGGGGTTACCAAATCACTCAGCCAATGAGAGCCCAGGGTGGTATCTTGTGCTAACTAGTAATGGAGGTGGTTGAAGGTTATGGGTTGTAACTTGTAACCTGACAGCCAATCAGAGCATCGAGATTCTCACGAGGGATGGTCATGATGATGTGGTACCAATAGTAAGTACTGATGGCTCTGGTCCACGCAAAAAATTACGAAAATGGTGTTGTATAACTTACCGGCCAAATTGGCTTGCCTGGATCATTACGCAGCATAATCCCCTAGCACCCAGGGCATTACCTTACACAAAACCTCTCCTGCTCCTCATTGAATCACTAAAAGTGTAAGTATGTCTGGAGAAGATGTGCATAGTTCTGATCTGACACATACATACTCTGAAGGAAAATGGATCCCCAAAAGATTTTTTTTTCTTATTAAACCCTCCATCAGATATCTGGCCGATCATGTTTTGAGATCACCAAAGTGGACCAACAGCCACCAGCATACCAGCCATTCAAAGCTTTTTATGACTCAGTTGTGGATGAATGAATTGCAACTGAATTGACATTTTTGCCCATCTCCTTGTCAACTGCTTTATGCCACCTGTGAGAGGTTTAGGACATAGGTAGCTCTTGTGCTCTTGCCCTGTATGTTGTGCTTTTGCACCGACGAGTGCTGTCTCTTGGTTGGACATATATTGCATCAACTAGTCTTCTTTTCAGGGTGATGTGTTCCCTAATTTCACTTGCTTGATCAACTTTGTTCATGAGAACATTAGTCTTCACTAGAGTATATATTTGAAGACACGAATTGATCATTTGACTTTTGAATTTGTTGGGAAACACATTTGGGCCACATTTTCAAATCATATTAGAGCATTTGTTTTTGTTACAAGGGACATATATGGAAGGATGGTTGCATATGTGAAATGACAATATCAAGAAGTTGCCACTCAACACATTACAAGGTCAATTTCCTATTCAAGATCTAATGGATGCATTAAAAGTTGTTTATCTGCAATATTGGTTATAATTAGAACTTGGAAAAAAAGTTAAATGTTCATTTGGTAATCATCAAGACAACCTTTTGTTAGCTAGGACAAGTGATGAATAATGAGTTTTAGCCTTGTTTTCAGTTATTGTTCTTGACCTTCAAAGATCTCTATTTGTGCTTTTAACATAACAAACAATATTATGTTGGCAATGCAAAAACCTTTTGATGTGAATACATTAACCAAGTTGTGGAGAACCTTTACTTCCTTTTGGATTCTTGAAAACAAAATCCTGAAATACATCAAGTTGGCTAAACTTGTTATTGTGCAAGTAATTGATTGTGTTAAAGATGATCATTGTTTTTCTATATTGTTGACCTTCATGAAAATTACACTACAAAATTGATTAGCCATGCATTTGGAGCTTGTCATTTGCATGTTCAACCATAAGTTTTTTTCACTTTGTGTAACTTTCCTTTTTGAGTAGTAATTCCAAATTGGAAAGATATTAGAACCCAGTATGATGTGGAAGGTTAAAACTTGAAGCAAGAGTTTGATGGTTGAAAATTATTTCACAACAAGGCTATTAATTTCCAAGTTTTTTGGTTTAGATATCCTTCCTATTTCTTTCTATTTTTAAAATTTTAATTGAAATATGAATGCATGTTTGTTGTTAAGAAGTTTTAGACGATTTGTTCAAGCAGGCAACAATAATAACCTATTTGAATCTTCATTTTGATTTTGATTGGTAAAATGAAAATGTTACCATTTGTAACCATGGTTTTTTGTAATCTACATCCAACCCCCTTGTTTAGGCTTGTAGAATTTTTTTTTGCATTCAATATTACCAACTAATGAATTTTTGTGTGTGCACCTGTTAGGGTTTATGTTGTAATGGGTAGGGGTTTTTTTTATCAACGTTCAATTCCCAATATAGCATGTTATCAAAAATTAAATATAAATAACATTCATTCAAAATTTTAAAATTCAAGTAAAATGATGCATTATAATTACAATTGTGATTTAATATTTTTTTAAAAACCAAATTATACCTACTTGTTTTTTTTAATCTTAGAAAAAAAACCACACATTTTCCCACCTTGTAGTTGGGCAAATAAACATTCATGTGTCCATGTGACAATTAAAGTTCTAACAAGTATTAGCATGTAACAAACTTAGCTAAAACTGAAAATTGAAAAACAAAACATTGGTACCAATGTGGTTGTTAGTTCACCCAAGGCATAAAAACATCCACTAAACTAACCTATTAATAGCATTTTGTGTGAATAGACCCATCTCCTTCCACCCCCTTCCCTTTAATCTTCTTGTTGATGAGTTGACATTGTGTTATTAATTGATGGCATTCGCACCTTGGTGAATGTGGTGACTACCAACCCCACTCGATTAAATTTGGTCTCTCAAGTTGTTACATCTCATGGGGTGGCCATGATGGTAGCAACTCAAGCAAAGGAAGGATTCTATCACAATCGACATTCAACAAACATGTTTTTCCTGATTGCCATAGAGGTTTTTGGGTGCCTACATTAACAAATGGACGACTTTTTCCATTGATGCTCTAGCACGGTATGACTAATTAAGGGCACCGGTGGCCTTCCTTTGATTGTTCTACTTGTTTTTTATAAGTAGAGATTGTTGATAGCTTGAGAGTGCAAGTTACCTCTATTTTGAAGTGCACTGTCATAAATGGTGAGGATTCTTTTAGGCTTACTATGCTTTCAAGTTTCCTTTCATGTTTCCTCTCTCATATGTTTCTTGTGACTAGTCAAGATTCTAGAGCATAATTTGTTCCTTTGCCCCCCTTATCCCCTTTGGGGTTTGTGTGTTTTTTGCTCAGACTTGGGTCCTTTCTCTTTATGCTTCCTTCCCCCCCTTTGCTTCGTGTTTTGTTTAATAAAATTTACTAGGTTTCATCATATTATAGTAGAATAGCCCATGAATAATCACTTAAGGGTTTTGTGACCTAGGATTTAACAATTGTGCATTTTTTCACAATGGTCTTCAAAGGACTTAGGTGAAGCACTAGTCTAAGCATTGGTGACCATTTACATAACTCAATTCCAATAAAAAATGAAATAGTTTTGACACCCCAAAGTGGTTGTGGTCTCATTGTTTGAAAATAACTTGACATGACACATGATTATCCTATCTCCATGTAATTTACAACCTATGAGAAAACACATTAAACTTTATGTAAGGATACCATTCATCTTATGAACATAAAATAAATAATTTAAATAGGTTTAAACAAATTTTTATTATCGTTCAAATTCAAAAATTATTACAAAAAAACAACAAAATTAAAAACTTTGCAAGTAGTTGCACAATGATGGGTGTGCTTAGGGTTTTGAGATAAAAGGTTTTTTGAATAACATATTTAAAACCGTAAAATAGACAATTGATGTGGTGCCACATGGGGCAATCCTATGATACCTTACATCTCCCCCAAAATCTCCCCAATATTAGAGAAGGATGTTGAAGTTCTGGGAGCTGCATTTTTACGTTTGAGTCCTTTATTTATTTGTTTGAGTTTTTTTTCCTTAACATTTTTTGTGTTGCTTGTTGCTACAAGAACTCCATGATCACCATTGTTTAACTTGAAAAAGAAGGAAAAGTTAGTGGGTTGCCCATGTTTCCTTGATAAGGAGCAATTGGAGCTTATGTGAAAAGTTGGGGTCTTTGTTAATCACAGTGTTGTGTGTTTTGTTTAACATCCTTATTTGAATCAAATTTTCATTCACCCTGATATTTTCATGTCATCCATGTTTTGTTTGTCCAATGAGGTTTTGAGCTTGTAATGTCTTGAAATACACCTCTTTCCCTCTTTGCTATGTATGTGAGATCTCTCTTTCAATGGCTGACCTTACATTATTTGTATTTTTTTAGCAACAATAGGAGATAAAAAGGAAGGTGCAATTCATGTTTTGTATGATCTAATAATCAGTGAGAGAGCTGTTCTTGTGTATCATGGTGAGAGTCTTTTGTTCTGGTTTGTCTTTCTTGCCTTTTTATTTAATGTATGGTAATCTTCATTAACTAATTAATAAAGCTTCAAAATGTAGTACAACTCAATAGTCTTACATTGGTTCTTTTGGTGTAGTGGTTAGAAGTTCATTAGTAAAAAATCCATCTCTTGGAAAGGTCATTGCATGTGTCACCCTCCTCAATGTTGATAGGTAAACTTCACAATGTTATTTTGATGTTTATTTATGTGGTATGTGTCACATTGATCTTTCATTGTCTCCTAGACTATAATTTCATTTTTTGTTGTAGATATCATAAGAACATTAAGGCAACATGTGTGTGTTGACAAAACCAAATACCTTGTCATCTTGAAGGTATGATACGCCTTTTTTTTAATAGGAACTTTGTGCACATGCATGTGGTCTTGTGACGCGCTCCCAAGTCACGGGGCGAGACCAAGTTGAAGGTCTCACAAAGTCAAGTTGCAGAATCAAGACTTGGTAGCACGCTCCCGGCTTCCAACTCTAGAAAGGGGTAGAGGGTCGAGTTGGGAGCCCCGAGATTAGACTAGGAAGAGATCAAGCTTTTAGATTACACGAACCTGCATCACAAACCAACACGAGTTGGTTAGAATCCATTCTGGGTCCTTTTGGTGTAGGGACAAGCCACGGGCACTCGGACTCACT
>Ga0209208_10010206_pt1 | contig 12228 bp, 8 predicted proteins | sample S1TSphfallax_3_FD_187694 | JGI IMG/M metagenome (GOLD analysis project Ga0209208, IMG submission 187694) | Host-associated microbial communities from peat moss isolated from Minnesota, USA - S1T2_Fd - Sphagnum fallax MG (SPAdes) (version 2) | ecosystem: Host-associated > Plants > Peat moss >...
TCACTCCAAAAATGTATAACAACCAAAAACAACAAATAGATTACATCAACTTGGATGAATATGGGCATCAAACTTGAAAAAAGAAAAGATTTGAAAGATGTAAGAAATAATAATCAAAATTTACTTAAACCCTATTGTTGATTTAATCCAACATCAAGAACCTAAGTGATGCAATTACATATCCATTTTCATCCTTTAGGGTTTCTTCCATTTTCATGTATTTTTCCATGGATAGAAAACGATATCATCAAGTCAATTCTTGTAAAAGTTTGTAAGCATTTCATGCCCAATTGAAATTGCCATAAGTTAATGCAAATACATGTAATACTAAATATTCTTTCTACTTCAATATGAAAGCCAACAATCCGAAATTTGTCGAGCTACAAATCCAACATAAGAAATATGTACTTCATAGGAAGGTTTTTAACAATGAGATGACTCGAGAAAGTTTTGACTAGAGTTTTAAGCTTTTGTGCAAGGCAATGGCTAAAAGAGCTACAACAACAACAATACAAGATGAAAAGACCATAAAAACCGTAATCCCAAAACCCCAAAACCCTAACTATGTAGCCAAAATCAAAATCAAGTTTTCTCAACAATCTAGTTTAGTTCCAATTCCTCTATCCAATCAAGAACTAGACCTAGTTCCAATTCCATGGATTTTAAAAATAAAGAAATGAAGGGTTGACTCCTATTTGGCTTTTTGATCATGGAGGAACCTTGGTTTCAACTCCAATTCAATTTTGACATTGACACCTAGTTTCGATTACTTGGAATTGGATCTGACCCAGGGTAACCGAATAACCGCACGACATCAGTCATAATTCAAACATCACAAGTATCAAAATTGTTGTGCAACATGAAAAATGGTTACCACTATTGCAAAAGTTACAACAAATTATAATGAACAAGCTTAAACATGATCCCAACAATGCACACATAAATCAACATATATTAGGACACAAAACATACTCAAATGAAATTGCATTCATAACACGAGAAAACTTGTTCAAACATGAAATAAAAACTAAATTAAGTTGCAGATTTGACTTATATTTGTGAAATCATAATTGTTTTGTAGCTCATGCATCTACCCCATGTAAAACATATGTACCATAAAGCATCAATATTCATGTAGAAAATGTTCAAGGTCTCCTGATATGGTACATGCATTCATGACCTAAAAGGTTCAAATGTTCCAAGGACCTTCCAAATGTTGAAATTACATCGATACACCAAATCCATAAACCTCCCCTACCCAACCTTTCCTACCGTCCTATCAGGTATTTGCAATGGAAGTTTTGTGAACAAAACAAAAGTTGCATCTTTGAACTTTTTGGAACACAGAATTGGGAAATATAAGATGTGCTTCCTTTTAGATCCACATGATTTAGATTTGGATTAAGATATGTTTAAGTTAAAACACCTTTGAGTGTATCAAAATTATTTGTTATGATGTGGCTAAGTGGTTGTTCACCTTAAATAGTGCATGTTGCTTTTTGGAGGTAATCACTTTCTACCCACCATTTTGTGAGTATTAATTGCTTTCTTATCTCATGGTAAGAGCATCTCCACCATAGTAGTAAAATGGCTTATACAATATATTTTGGATAAAGTATAATTGTCAAATAGTGTGAAACCCACTTTGGCCTATAAAAATGGTCAAAATAGAGTGTCCTCTAACAAGGCATTTAAAAGGAAAATGGTTATTTTTTATTGGCCGGGCATAGTGATTGGGCGAAGTGGTGATCTTTAAATATCATAGTATCTTGGCAGCTTTGGCAAAAATAACATTTAAAAAAAATTCTGAAATTTTCTTAAATTAATTTTCTCAAAAAAGAAGTTGTGAAGGAAATTGAGAATAATGAAAAATATTTTATTTTCAAAATGGAGAATTTAAATTATTACGAATTATTCAACAGATATGTGCTGAAGCCACCCCTTTAATACAATAGTCTCTCTGGTCCAACTTTTCATGTTTATGGGTTGGAAGGGCAGAAGGGTTAACACTTAATGTTGGATTGATAAACAATAATACATGCCCAAATAGAGGGCATGGGTGGAGATGCTTTGAGGATGGAAGAGATCCCAGACTAGAGAAAATCATGGGCCTCCCGATTACTAATTATGAATATTTAATCATAAAGTTGGATGTATTAAAATATTTAAGGATTTTTTTGAATTTGCTTTTGACTACAGCTTCAATGTAGAAATCAAAGAAGACATTGAAATGTATTTTAATGCGTCACCTGATGTCAAGGTTGTGATATAGTTCCCACTTTGCAACCTTGTTGAATTTCTTGAATTATCCAAGCTCTAGCTTTCAAGTTTTTCAAAAAGTATATCTAATATTTTTTGGAGTAGTGTGAGTGAATGCTATGAAGTATTGAATCCCGCTCCCCCATCTTAATTTGATTTGAGTGTTATGTAGGTATCGATATGGAGAAAGTCTAATATCTAGTCCATCTGTTTGCATGGTTTTCTGTCTTGCAAAATTTTGTGTAGGGTTGTTTTTTCTTTTGGTGAAATAGCCACACTGGCAATTATTCACAAGGGGAATTAGCCAAATTTGGCTACAGGCCAAAGAGGAAAGTGCAAAACTTTAAAAATCCTCCTATATTTTTGGCAACTTGGAATGCATATGTTAAGATATGGTGATTTTCACATTTGATTTTTTTTGTTACCCCAATGTGAAAATTCCCTCCTGCCCCCACCCCCCAAAAACAGAACTCTGTTCTCGCATGCTTGTTTAGTTTCAACATAGTGTACCCAGTGAGGTACACAAAATGTTAGGACCAATTCCTTTGTTCCTTCTTCAAGGATAACAGCTAAAATGGTAAAGCCCAATTGCTGGAAGTGAAACCCATTAACGCCAACTAAATGATGGAATAGTAAATCAATTAGATATTCATAATTCATTACATGACAAATTTCTGCAACTTTGTAGCAAGCAATATGTTCGACTATACAAACATTATCACAAATCAACATTTGAGTGCCACATTGATCCCCTAAGACCTATGTTATGCTGTAAAGATTGCAAATTCATTGTAACTATGAAGCAAGCCCTATACTAATCCTTAATTCACATTAAAAATCCAACTTGATAGAATTGTAGAGGACTTCAAGCTAAATGTTTCAATATTTATTTTTTAAAAATTTGGATAAGAAATGAAAAATTAGTGCTGATGTTTAGTTTAAGGCAGTCTTCAAAATTGCAAGTTTTTGGAAACTTGGACCAAGATGATGTGCTCCATTTATTATGAAAATTTGATGGTGGATAGAAAGCATGCATATGAGTGACATGTGAAAAAAAACATGGTTCAACACGGAGTTGAAATGAATGAGTAATGAATGATTAAAATTGACCATTCAAGAGAAGTCTGAATAAAAACATCGATTTTCATTTTTTTTGGGGCAAACAAAAATCTCGAACAATTTGGGACATTGGGTAACCAAAACTTTTCATTGACTTTCACATCAGTGTTGTACAGAGCTACCTTAAGCTTCTGATCGTGTTGTGCAACTCACAGAAATTCTTATAACAAACAATCAAAGACAAGAAACTGTCATTTGAAGGTGAGCTCTACTCAACAATGTGGTGACTACAAGCCATGTGTGTTAAATTAAAACCAGTGCTCCCAGCTAGGAATACTGAGAGAAGGGCAGATCAAATTGATCCTCCCTGATGTTAAAGGGTTAAACTCTCCAGACCTGACCAAAAATCAGCCATCCAATGCACATGAATCCCAACAACTCCCAAACACCAACAGAGTAATGCTGCAATTAATTTGTGTACTGTCTAACACCATTGAGAACTTGAAACCATTTTGGTCCCTTCCAGAGACAACACTCTTCTATTCTCTTCTCTTCAAATGCCTGACAGACCGCCAATTATTGCCACCCTTGTTGTGGTTGCATGTCCTGCAGGAACTTTTGTCCCTGCATGTCCTGCAGTAACTCTTGTCCTGCATGTCTTGCAACTACTCATGAGTTGTGCATGCAAAAACATGCCTGGTACTTACAAGTAGCCTAGTTCCATCCATTGGATTGTTGTGAAGTTCATCCATTGGATTGTTGTGAAGTTCATCCACTGGACCTATTTGTAGTGCCGATATCATTCAGATTCTGCAACAGAACCGTGCGAGTGCCATGCAGGATGCCACATTGACACCAGCAAAGCCGCTAGGGGATGTTTAGCATCCTGCATAGTGTACCATCAAACAATGTTATAATTGTCATCTAAACAATAAATAAAACAACAGGGATCTTTTTTCTCATCTTGTTGATGCCATCTTTTTGAAAGTGTCTGTTAATTGGTGGTCATGACATCTCAACTTCATGATAACTAGTGTATAGCCCTGTGCCGTTGGCCCAAGTGTTACCACGTCCTCAACTTCTTTTCTTTCCAAAACCTGGGCTTTTGGAATTTATTTTAATTTTCAGTGGCAGAAATCACTTTAAAATCAATATGTCCCACATTCTGAATCCAAATCTTACCCAAAAAATTCTATTAAATCCTGCTCGTCAAGATCTTTCCAGCAACACCAAAGGGCACATTCCAATTCCTCCAAAATTTTCAGCTACGATTTGATTTAATTTAATTTAATTTTCGGTGAAGAAATCATTCAATATTCAAGAACTTTTGTACTGCAAGTCCAAATGTCATGGAACCAAGCCCATGCACCCTCCTTGTCGAGAGCTTTCCAAAGACACACCAAGAACATGATCTGAAGCATCCCGGTTTGGTGGATCTCATAACTACAAAACAAAACAAGCTACCTTCCTTCATAGATAGATAGCAATGGCCAAGTGACTCACCATCTAATTGTTGATGTTTCCCGTAGACTTTGATGGCACCTCAAACAGGGGTTGTAACAAAAGGCCCCGCTCTCCCCTCCCCGCCCCCCCAAAGGTCGGCAAATATGCAACATATTATTTATCCAATCTTTTGTCCTCCATATTCTCTACATATCCTATCTTTAGAGGGTGCAACTGGTTGGTTGCGGGCGGGGAGATTGGGCTCAATGTCGGTCGTTGTCCCTTGGGGCAGTCAAGCCAAAGACCGACAATATTCTGTTACTTACTAGTAGCTCGAAAGCTCACTACCAGTCAACAATGGTTGCCTTGCACAGTTCCCATAGCAAGGCAACCGGTTCATAGTGGCCAAGTTTCCAGGAGCAAGTGCAACCTCGGCGGCCCATGTTGGCCAGCCTCCTAACAAAAGGACCATAACATTTATCATACCCCTTTTGTTCCAAAGTTCCCAACGAAATGGGCAAACCGCGAAACATGAAAAATACAACTAGTGCTTGGTTTTTTTAAAAACTGGGGTGCTAAGAGCGTTGAAATTGTAGGCCCCCAATTTTTTTTTAACCAAGCACTAGTTGTATTTTTCATGTTTCATGGTTTGCCCATTTTGTTGGGAACTTTGGAACTTTGCAAGGGAACACATAGAATTTCTGTAAAATAGAAGGCCAATAGTTGCGAGGGAAGACATAGAATTTCTGTAAAATAGAAGGCCAATACATCCTAAGTAAAATACACCTTTGTCCTAAAGATCTGCTCCCATTTTTTAATCTAATTGGAACCCAATGCATTTTTTCCGCTAGTACCACAGCAAGTTCAACATTTCAGTGTCAATGTTTTTTTAAAAATTGAATATTTAAGAATGATTTTCCTTTGAAAGATATTTTTTGAAAATTTCAACATTTCTTATAATAATATATTCAATGTTGAAGTTGTCATGGTACTATGTTATTGTAGTAAATACATACCTTATTCAATTGGAAAATTATTTAGGTTATACTTTTGATTACCTTATCATTTGTTAAAAAATTCTAGACTTTACTTAAACCTATGTTGTGTGCTTCTTTGATTTTGTTGGCTTTGTGCCAAACCTGGGATAGAGCCATTATGGAAACTCCTCCTAGATGAGTACAGGGTTTAGGGTTTAGGGTTTATATCTTCATCATTTCCTAGAACAACCGCTTTTTAGATCATCCACTTAACTTTATTAGGTTCATGACTAACTTTGCAAAAACCACACATTGGAAGATTATATATTTTTTGCATTCAAGCCAACGCACAAACCACTTCAAATCCTATTACACCAAAACCAAAGGTCCTTTAATTTCTTCTTTCCCACCAAGTTCAGGCGTCTTGTTATCTTGTTGTCTCCCACATGTTTCTCACATTAACATCATTTCCTACCAAATTCTTTGCCATTTAAAAAAAATGAAACCTCCAATAAATGTTGCTTCCTCATTAAATAAGATTGTGCATCACCTCTTAAGTTTTTTGCCATCAAAGATTACCTATCAAAACCAACTACAACATCACATGAAATTTGCAAAGTAGTATCCCAACAAACTTCTCATCAACACAAACACACACATCTCACATCTTTAGTTTTTGTCATTTACCTCCTTGCCATTCCATCCTAGTTTTTGAAATTTTCATCTAGACCACCACCTTTAGGGCCACAACCCACTTCACCTCCACTAACCTATCTAGATTGGTAACCTACTTGTAAGATGAAAAATCCATGTAAGTTATTAAAATTTTAAGGTGTCAAGATTGACACCCTATTTGGATGAAAATTCCAAAAAATCTAAGTTGGTTATTAAAAATTGAAATTTCAATAACCAATCCATAAGGGTCTTATTGGTTCTAATAATGATATACACAAGGTGGGTAGGTTATATATTTTCAAAGAAAAAAATTGGTTATTAAGTTATTAATAATTAGGTTGATAACTGAATGTTTTTCCAATAATTAAACAAGTTGCCAACACTAGTTTAAACATTAATATACTAATTATGTATTTGAGTTTTACCCTTCCTTAAGGGATGGGTAGTTGTTGTGAGGCGCATAAAACAAAGTTATGTGCCAAACTCATAGTTTAACATATACAAATTTTAATATTTTTCATTGCACATCTAAGCATGATGGATGGATTTGAATATGGAGGTATTCAATTTGTTAAGAATAGGGTGGTTAGTATAGGACAAAAACCCAAGGTGGAGGTATTTTTAAAATCTTAAGCCTAGTATGAGTTGATAACCAAATTTGGCCCCACATTTTGGGAATGTTTCCCACCCATGGGCTTTATAAGCACAATGTAAAAATATCATGCACCTAAACATATGTAAAAAACCACATGTCTTTTTTAAGTGTATTTTTGGAACAACTGTATGTTGAAAGATTGCACTCACATAAATTTCTAGGTAGGCTAAATAAATCAATTTTGAACTTTGGGAGTTCATTTTCCTCATTTTCCTCGTTTACAAAATACTATTCATTTTCATTGCACAACAACAATATCATTGGTCCTAATTCTATATGATAGAAAATCTAATATATATATATTCAAAAAAATTCACAATTTTTTAATCCAAAAAAATTGTTCAAATCATAACAAAACACACAAACATTAAAGGAAAAAAATAAAATTAAAAGCACAAATGAAAGAACAAAAGAAAAAATAATAACAAATACACAAATGAAAGTTCAAAACAAAACACAAAGGAAAAAACAAAACATGTTCATAAGCTCCCATAAGATATTGAATATTTCTGACCACTAATTTCCATGCCATCATCCCATGAAATGGTATCATTCTAACGATTCTACCAATTTGTTGGACAACAATTTCTAACACACACTTTAACTTGTTCCAATATATCCATGGTAATTGCCAAAATGACAACAAATGGAAAAAAAATAAACATGCATTAAGCACATTTTGTAAGGTAATTAATGCCGATGGACCCAAACATTGGGTCACAAACTTGCCTTGAATTCACATTAGATTCACATGTTTCAGAGTAGGGAAAAGGCACCACCCTCTTCCCTATAATATTTTATGGAGTTGTTTGTGAGGATTGTGTTGAAATTCCATCATTATTGGGAATTTCAAAATGGACTCTAAAAAATGGGACACATAATGTCCCAAATATTTGGAGCATCAAAACTCCCTCACAATAGGTCTATTTTGAACATACAACTACATACTCTTGCATTTTTATGAAGTTCTTTTCAAGAATTGAAAAATATTTTGATTTGGAGGTGACTTGATCCCCAAATGGTCAAAACACAACGGAGCCAAAAAGGGTTTCAAATGTTAAAAACTACCATTCAAAATCATAGATTTATTTACATCTCACCATTTGAAATCATGATAAACATGGCAAAAAAAATTTGACCATATGATTGTCATTAAACTCAAATTTAAAATCCAATTGATCCAACTTTTGGTTTTGCTTTTAATTAAAAGTATTTTTGAAGGTGAAAAACTATTGTCTTAATAAAAATGTAATTTTGCCAAAGACTTTCAAAAAGACTCACAATACAATCAATTTGATGGTAACAAAATCTAAATGATAATAACCTATTAACCACAATAAAAAAACATTCACAATTTCTAAATGTCAAAATTTCAAACTTTAAAAATTGAAAGTATGATTTAAAATTCCAAGCATTTCAAGAATACCACATAAAAATGGGGTAGAATGTATACTATGTAGTAAAAAAAGGTTGTATAACTTATACCAAAAAATGAACCCTAAAATAATTATTTGTCTGATATGATTTGAAATTGTGATTATTTTTCAATATCAAACATAAAATCTACAAAAATTTCGTCGAAATCAAGGAGATCATTTGTGGATTTAGGGTTTCCACTAAAGGAAACATTTTGTAGGGCAAGGAGATAGCACTAGATTGTCATGTTATCGCACAAATCTTCATGTTATTAACAAAAGGCATCATTATGTTAGTAAGGGAATCTTACAACAAAATAATGGGGACATTATTTTGAAGGAGGAAAGAAGGAGCACTACAGGCAAAATCCGGGGTACATTATCACCAAGGTTAGGTCTTTTGGAATGTAGATGAAATTGATTACATTGGCAAAGGTTGCAACATTTTGATAGGATAAATTTTTGTTATATCTCTAAAACCCTATTGTTTGTAGTGAGGAATGCAGAAAGAGGGATTGCCAATTGGGTGGAATGTTTCAAGGTGTGACTACATAAGGAAATCATCATTATCCAAAAAAAGGCAAGAAAGTTAGGGAACAATTTAGTTGGCCATGCCCTTGCTTTAATAGCAAAACACTATGCCACATTGGAATATATAGAAAAGGACGAAGGACTCTCAATTGGACAATTTCATTGCCAAAAGATCACAAGGAAAAAAAATTATGAATACCCCCAATTCCATCAATAAATGTTAATTTAGTGGCACCATCAGTATAGGAAGAGATTAGACTTATTGTTTAGAAACCCACACATGTGGAATTATTTCCAAACGTAGGAACAATCCAAGAGGGGGATACCACTGAAATCAACATGTAGACCCAACAATAGATTGAAATTGATGTTGTTACGTAGGATATTTATTTAAGGGATGGATTTAAGGAAGGAACCAAGGAGCTTGGTAAGGATGGTGGTGATGTCAATATCGATGGAAAAAGGTTGAATTTGGGAGTCATGGACATCACTAAACAACCGAATTCATGAGCCATGGACATCATTCGCTAGCTAAATTTGGGAGGCATGTTTATGGTACACCAACTAATCATCACTATTGAGTTGTTACCATTTACCAAAAATGCTAAACAAGAATCAACTTATCAACTAATATTCACTAAAAAACTAGCTAGAATGCAATGCATTTGGAATCCATGGAAATGTAAATGGTAGACCTTGTCCATGTTTCAATTAAAAAGGAAAGGGATATAAAGAGGGCATATGGGAAAAAAAATTACAAACTTGAACTTTAGAAATATAACATTTACAAAGTATGGTTTTGCAAGAGAGGGAATGTGATGAACAATGCATTGACCCCTTGGATTTTGAAATTCAATGGCATGAATTGGAGAGAAATAATATGGGATTCATCATTGTTCAAAAACATATGCATCAAAGAACTCCATGAAACTCAACATGAGTTAGCAAAGGCAAAAGCATAAGTGGAGCGAGTAAAAAAAACTTTGACGACCATGTAGCAAAACTATGATATCATGGAAAGCACGTTGACCCAAATGGTGGAAGAAATGAAGATGGATGTAATTGAACATGTGGAGAAGGTGACAACAATTACATTTAAAGACAAGGAGGTTATACAAAATGTCATGGAGTGTTTAAAGCAATTGAACGAAACTTTTTGAGATGCATACTAATAAGGATAGTTAGCAAGCCAAAAACATGAATCTAGAGTGCAATTCTTGGAAAAAACAAGGAGACCAAGAAGAAGAATAATTAAAAGCGTGATAAATTTTTATAAGAAGAAAAACAAAAGCTTCAAAAGCAAACTTGACTAGTGGTTCTAAAAAAAGTGCAATAAAAGAAGTAAGATATAAATAGGAAGTGGAGATAATGGAGAACATTAGCAATGGAAAATTTAGTTGAAGCTATCACATATGGTCAAATGCTTCAAAATCGAGGTGAGGAGTTATTTGTTTTGTTGAATGAAATACAATTGTCAATGGTGTAACTATATTACCAAAAGGAGTGAGATATGGTGACAAAGTTCAATGTTGCACATTCGCATATTTGAAAACAAGAGGAATATGAGGAAGTGTAAACAAAAATGGAGGATCAAGATCAAGATGATGTGTAGGAAAACTCTAACACACAATTTACATAGTAGGTTAGAAGGAAGGAGCAAGAAAAGGGTGAAAAGTATGTGGAGAAAAACTAGAAAGGATTAGACAAAGTAGAAGAACATAAGAGCTCACATCAAAAACCATATGATTCTCCATAAAAATAACATTTTCCCATGATTGACCACTATCACACTCGCACCCACTTAATTCCCGGTATGCAATGAATGAACCAAGATTATCCTTTTCACATTTGATGCATTGGTCATTGGACTCAAGCTATGTAGTCTAAGTGATGATTTTTCGAGAATTATTGCTAGATGAAAGCTCCAAATCAAAAGTCCAGACCGACAATGAAATTGATGACTTCTTAACTTTGATAAACGTCTTTCAAGTTTGACCAATACCACAATTTGGTTACAATTTGACGAATATACCAATACTGAAGTGAGATGTTTGCAAGCATTAAATTAATGTTGACAATGTGTGCTATATTTATACTAAAATTTTTGTAGCATATCAATTTAGCATTTAGATAGGTTTGAAAATAACCTAGTGAATATGTAATAATTTTCAACAAAACTTGTAAATTGTCTTTTTTGTGTTTAAAAACATTGTGAAACAATGTAACAACATTGTTTAACCATTATCTTAGCATTGTTTGACCAATCCCATGTTACCACATCATCTTGTTATGACTACTTAAGTTCATTTTATCCCATTTTCACCCATTTCAAGGAGTTATTCTCCTTAAACGCCATAGGGTGTAAAACTTTTTATTTCATTTGCCAACCATAACCTTTTTTTAAGGTTTAAAAAATTGAACACCTTTATATTATCTTAAATAATGTAATTAATTAGCAAATTGCAAAATTACATCTTATTTGTAACCATTCATATTATAGTCATTTTCTAGCACATTAATGCCATTTGTAAAGAAGTTTTGTTGTTTGAAACCTAATAATAATATTGAGAATCACAAATTGTGTGCTCATGACCTTAGGGATTTGCATTATCCTAATTTTCAATTAATTGGAGAAGAAAATTTTAATGAATGAAATTGTTGAATTCCCATCCCATGCCCCAAAACTCAACCTCCATGGGTTGCAAAAACAAATGCTTGCCAAGCTCTATTTTGGTTGAAATCATGTTGAGCAATTTTGGATCCAACCCTTTATCCAAAAATTATTACATTGGTGAAAAAAATTAAGCCAAAGGTTTAGTTGCCATTATTTTATTAGTGTAATAGTTATTAAAAAAGTGGTTAAATCCAAAATTTCTCGACATGATTTCAATCAAAATAGATCTTGGCAAGCGTTGTTCAAAATCCATTTAGTGATTCGTAGGTAGGATAAAATTTTCAATAATTGCACTACTTGTAGCATTTTCCATTTAATTTGTTTCATATGGTAATTAAATGTAGGGGATGGTGACTAACTTTTAAGAGTTTGGAGGCTATTCATGGTTTTTTTTTCAAAATTTTCTAATCCCATATTTTGATATAATTTGGACTAAAACATATTATAAAACTAATACTAATAAATTTTTTTATTTTAGATCTATTCATATCTAGTTTTAGAATTAAAATCCAGTGATGAAAGTATGATAACAAACATCAA
>Ga0209208_10010207_pt1 | contig 12227 bp, 13 predicted proteins | sample S1TSphfallax_3_FD_187694 | JGI IMG/M metagenome (GOLD analysis project Ga0209208, IMG submission 187694) | Host-associated microbial communities from peat moss isolated from Minnesota, USA - S1T2_Fd - Sphagnum fallax MG (SPAdes) (version 2) | ecosystem: Host-associated > Plants > Peat moss >...
TTTTTTGTTGTGGTTTCTCACACGGCAAAGCCGTAATTTATTTCGAGATGGGACCATGGGGAATTTTAATTTACGTCATACCGATATCCACCAAACCACACGCAAATTTGTCATCTCTGAGTGGACCGTACAAACTCGAACATATACGTAGGTAGTGCATTCGCATGCGCACAAAAAAAATTAGGTAAGAAATGTACACACACGCACACCATACTTTCATAAAATATTTTTCATTAAAAGTCTTTTGTTTTTTTGCAATTTTATGTTGTAGCCACACTCGGGGATCATCCCACAAAAAGGAATTAGCCAAATTTGGCTATTAGTCTGAGAGGCAATTAGAGAACATTTTAAGAATCCTCCTCTATATATATTTTTGCAACTGGTGGAACCTATTATTGTCTAAATATGAAAATTTATGAAAAAAAAAAAACCCTTGAAATTTGGCAACTTTTAGGCACTTTTTTAAAAAACGCCATAAAAGGAGTCATGACCCCTTCTTTTCTTGATCCGTGTTTGTTTAGTTTTTGCCCCATCATTTTTTACTCATTTGTTTTACAGCCCAATTTGGCTAAAATATTCTTATGGATGATGGTGGCCACTTTAGTTACACCAAACAATTGACCAAAAACTATCACTCTCATCCTGATTCCTGGATTCATACACACAATACTTTGAGATGAAAATTTCAAATACTTTGGATGAAGTTTATATTTTTGGCTATGTTTTCCTTAATTTATTTTCTTTTGCAAAATAGCCAAAACTTCTCCACCTAAAAAGCTTTACTTAACATGCCACGTAAGTATTCCAGGTCAGCTATTTTATTTTTTCGACAGACAAACCCGGTGTAAGTGCGAACATGGATATTTTATATTGTTGAACTGTAGGTTCGAACCGTGTGTTAGGTTCGGAAAAGGTAGGTTCGGTAAGATGGACACAGGTTCGGAATATGGTTTAGGTTCGTATGTAGAAGTTAGGTTCGAGAGGACAGACCCAGGTTCGGAGTGGAAGTTAGGTTCAGTAAGACGGTTTTATGTTTGGAACTTTATGTTCGATTCTGAAGGTAATGTTACGCTCGGGAGGCTAGTACTAGGTTCGGGATACCGGGACCTGAGGTCCTGTTGGCACCCACCCACCCGGAGGCTTGAGGTTTGGTGTCTCGAGGTCTGCGGACAACGACCCGGAGAAACGGCCGTCGTCATTACCTCGCGCAAGCAGACGTCGGGGCCCGCCATAGCCGGAAAGAGAAGGGACACAGAAGAGAAGACAGGGTTTGCTTCAAGGAATGCGAGCGCGACGCATTTTTCCTCTTGTTGTTTCTTCTTACATGCTTCTCAAGCTGATTCCAAAACCTTCTTCAGATTGACTGTTTCGTATTTTCAGGGCAGCTTTTTGTTCTTTTTTTTTTTTTTCTTTTTTTTTTTTTTCCTTTTTTTTGGGAGTAGGTCGTTGAGCGCCATAATCTCTATCTTTCACTCTTGAGAAGCTCACTTAGAAACGTCGTAGCGAGGAGACTTTGAGTTAGTTTTTGTGCATCTCGGGTTTTGTTTTTTTGTTTTTTCCTTGCGTTTCTCTTTCTTGTTTGTCTCCTCTCTTTTTCTCGTGGCTTCTGTTCCGTTTTTCTATGTGTGTTCAGATGCTCGCGAAGTCTTCTTCTGCACTTCTATCTGCCATGTCCCGCATCCGGCATCGCTGGAGTTTTTTTGGCATAGAGAACAATACAAGTTTGTCTTAAGAATTTTCCACAGTTCTCTTTCTCTCTCTCTCTCTCCGTGTCGCTGCTGCCATAGCCGAGGAGGTTTTTTTGTTTTTTTCTCTTTGGATAGCCTGTTTCTGTCTTCACAGTCCAGTCCGATTTCGTGTCTGGTTTCTTTTGCACGGGTTGCAGCGTTGTCGTCTCTGAGCTGGAAGAAATCTTCAGGAGTAGTCTACTACTTCATACACATCTTTCTTGGCATGTTGACGGTGCCATGCTGTGTGACAACACTCTTTCGACAAACGGATCTCCGCCATACCTGAGCCATCACCACGGACGGAGAAGAGGTACTCTTCTATCAATTTCTTCTTCCTCTTGTCTCTGCTTTTGGAACGCGCGTTTGAATTTTCTATCATCCTCCAAACCTTCCGAGTTTTCTCCAAGTGTTGAGAAGAACTCGCAAGAAGAACTGTGGAGTGTAAATAGTGTATATACTCCCCTTCCCTTGCGACTGACACCTGCTACTGCAGCAGCTTGTTCAAACCACGAAGAAGAGGAGAACAAAATTGATGAGTAGCAAAGAACGTACCAAAGCTTGTGGAGCAAGCAGCTGAAAGAAGGTTAACCGTGGCACACAGACAAGCATCTCTGAAAGAAGGAACTGCTGTGACACGCAGACTGAGGAACAGTCAATAGAGAACAAAAGGTTCTGGTTTTACAACACAGTTTGCACACAACGGATGGACAGACAGGCAGGCACAGAGAAATACAATTCAGGAATGTAGGTGTGAGGTGCACAGGAAGGCCTTTTTTTTTCTTTTCTTTTCCCAGTTGGAGGAGAAGCAGAAGACCTAGGTTTTTTTCATGGCAACTCCAGATTCTTTGAGTCCACAGGCCAACAATGGAAAGAAAAAACCGTCTCAGAAGCTCTCCTGGAAGCTTAGGATGCTGTGGGGGGTTGGTGGGCAACACGAGCAGCAGTCAAACATACAGCAGCAGCAGCAGGGCCAAGCAGCAGGACAGCAAAATAATGTGGAGGTTGCTGGTTCCTCAATGTCATCCATTGCCAGAGCCTTCTTGTTGAGCCGCAGACGGCTGCGGCTTGATCCTGACAAGAACTTGCATTTCCTTTGTGAGTATCATTCATAAAAAACATGAGCTTTTAAGTATTAGATTGCTTTTTGAGTGTTCTGGAGCTTCTCCATGCAGAATAGGTGCTTGATTGGGTTGTTTCTTACAGCTATCGTAGCATGCCAACCCATTTTGCAATGCTGAGTATTCTGTTCTGAAATCCTAATTAGCATGAATTACTGATACTCTGTGGTGGCTCTGGATTAAATGCTAATCAGTCTCTTAACCTCAAGATTAGCATGGTGAAATTTATTCATTTTTTCAGGACGGTGCATGCATGCACACTATTGTTTTGTGCGTGAAGCTTTAACAGTAATTTGTCTTTCAGTGCATAAAAGAAGTGGAAAGTAGAGCAGCTGATTCTATTCTGACCACATGGGTGGTGGCAGTCGTGCTAATGGAAGGGCTTTGTGGGGCTTTTGATTGCAGATGAACCAGGGAAGCAAGTGTCAAGTGCAATCAAAATCAAGAATGTCAGTCGCTCACATGTTGCATTCAAAGTAAGCAGTGTTGAATTTTTGTCTCGTTGTTTCGTGCCAGATGCATCAATGTATTGAAGCTTTTCTATTGGTGGAAGTCCTGTGTAGCTTTTCTCTAAAGATTTGTTGTATACTTATCCACACCCACTGTTGAGAGAGCTGATGAAGTTAGTGGTAGTCATGGCAGCTCATCACTGCTATTTGTGATAAGGTTAATGATGGTCTGACATTTTGTGAGTAACTCTCATAAGGTCATGACAGCACTAATTGTCATGGTACCTTCAAATTGTTGTTGTGGAGAGATCTCTGTAATTTCATAGGTATATAGCTGTCTTTAAGAACAGAGGTCTATTGCTTTTGTTAGTGCAGTGTTCATATGCTTGTGTAGATTGTCACCGAGAAGTATGCCTGATTCTCCAAGTAAAAGGTACTTCATGAGAGAGTGATATTTGGTCCATATTTCCCTTTTCTTTTCTATTTCAATATCAACAACACTTGGAAGGTTAGAAGCAAGAAGTCAAAATTTGATTTGCTTGTGTGACAATTGCCTCCACAGTTTCAAACTACAGCACCAAAGAGCTGCTTCATGCGGCCCCCCAGTGGTGTTCTTCCCCCAAATGGCTCTATCATTGCGACAGGTATGTGTTAAATGGCTACCTACATCAGAATCTGGGTTTTCAAATATTCTGAATAGGAACTATCAGTAACACGCATGTTAGAGCAGTCATATACAGCTTGCAATTCAGAGAATTTGTTATGAGCATGGAAACCAACCAGCCTTCTTGTGTACAGAGCCTTAGCTCTATTTTACACTTTTGGACATAGTTTAGATTGCTTGATGCTTTTCTGAGATTTGGGGACTATGGGAGTTTTTTGTGCCATCCTTGGTCAACATTAGTCCACATGTACTTGAGCTGTTGGTTATTTGGAAAATCTTGTATAGTAAGGTTTGTTCTTTGCAATTTATTGGAGCTGCAATTACCTTATTGAGGGTGGTCTGCAGTTGTCAAGTTTGTGGAGAAACCAGAGAACCCACAGGAAAAGAAGAACAAAGACAAGTTCAAGATTGTCAGTTTGGCAGTGAAAGCTGGTGTGGAATACACTCCAGAACTGGTGAGGGGGAATTTTGACATTGGTGATTTGTGCCATAGAAACAGTAGTTTGGCAGTTTGTTGCCTGCACTCCTCTATTCTACCATAAGTGAAACATATGGGTAGAGTGACAAGCTATGTTGGCTTTTATCTAGTTTGAGGAGCAAAAGGAGGTGGTGGCTGTGGAGCGCATCCTACGAGTTGTTTTCATTGATCCACAACGAGCATCTCCTGTAAGCACAGCCTTTGGACACAAAAGTGTTTGCATGCATCTGAAAAGTGCTTGTGGTTATTGATGGCCTTGCTAGGCCATGGCAAGGAACTTACACCACCAGTTGTCTCTTTGTCTTTGGCTTCATCATTTTCAGGAGGAACTGGAGAGGCTGCAGAAACGGTTAGCAGAAGCTGAAGCAGCTGAAGCAGCCCACAAAAAGCCTAAGGAAGATAAAATTCCCAAGGGCACTCTGGTTGTGGAGGGCCTTGTAATTGACGAATGGGTAATTGCTTCTCTTTCCATTTAGCTCTTTGCAGTTGCCTCTTTCTCTCTTGAGACCATCTTGTCCTTCTGTTGACATTATTGACTATTGAGTATCTCTGTGAGATCATAGTGATTTCTCCATCTTCCTTGGATCTAACAGATTTAGCATATATGGGTGATGTGGGTTATGGCCATGCCCTGTAGTAGATGGGAAACAATGTTATTAGGGTTGAATCTGCAATACCTTGTAGAATACCTTTACAGTTCAGCTAAATCAGGGCTGTTGATTTGGATTTCTGAGTCTTTTCTGCATCACGGAGCATTCATTTTCTGGTGCTCCTATTGTCTCATGTGATGTGGCTGAATCCAGTGTAGGGAGAGGGACAGAGAAGTTCTTGCATCTTAAAATCTGAACCTGAAGCACAAGGAATCAAGGACTGACTACTAGACCCCAAGAAACATTTAGTGCAAGGGTCTTAGGAGTCAAGATATATCCTGTAGAGTATATTCCTGTTAGTCCTGTATCTATTTTGCAGTGATGTAGCTGATTTGTTCTACTGGTCTTTGGGGTGCAGAAACAGCGAAGAGAAAACTATTTGGCACGACAACAGGTTGAAGGTGCAGAATCTCTATGATGCTCAGTTTTAAAGATGAGCTCACCCTTCAATCCTCAAATCAAAGTTGAGAGGATGGTGCAATGGTGATGCTATATAAACCTAGATTTCACACTCCAGATGCAGTTTTGGGAATCTGTCACATATATGTGGTCCAAAGTAGTCTGTAGCAAACTCTGTTTCTCAGGTTTCAACTGACAAGTTTCAACATCTGGGCGCATCTTCTTTCCATCTGCCTGATCTCAGCAAGGGTACCCACATTATCCTCCAAATTTAATCTGGGTCAATGGCAAATTGAGATCCTGTACAGGTTTCTACCTAGAGCATTTGTACTCTTAGTTGGATTCTGCTTACAAGATTTCTGGTAGATCACACTGAAGCCTTAGCTCTGTGTTACCTCAGCCTAAAGAAGCAAACTATAACTGATGGGATATCTATCTGATGGGGTGAGGTTGTATGGCTCTGCTTGTTAGCCAAGAAGGATACTGTCACTGCAGACTTCAGGACCAGGAATTGTCCGTGTGATGACTACTCAACAAACTGTCTTTGCATGAGTTTGGAAGAGGGTACTACTCTCTCTTGTATCACCTTCTTCACCTTTGTTCTGTCAGATGAGGTCAATCTCTGAACAGTAAAGCTACAACTTGCTTGAATCATTAACACATTTACTCCCTTTTCCCTCGAAAACTCATCTTTTTGCCTGTTGTGTTTGCTGTAGAAATAGTCAAACAATGTTTAGGTCTAGTCACTGTTCATGATTATAATTAGATAAGCTCTGTTCAAACTTGGCCCAGGAACAGAGTGGACTCTCTCTAGAAGGGTGGTGCCAGTGGCAGAAGAGAACTTCTGCTGCTATGTTTTGTGATGCAACTCTATGAGTTAACATGGGTGAGATCCTCTTCACCATAGATTTGATTTTGACAAGACGTGGTACTCCCTGGTCCTCAAGGAATGGAGAATAGAACTGTTATTACATCTTATGATGCAGCTACTGTATGAGCTGAAAGTGACTGAGGTCCTTCTCCCCATAGCTTATATTTGATAGGCGATGATACTCCTCGAAGAAGGGGCAAGCTTAGCCTTTCAGATTATCAGGGATTTGAGAACAGTTGGGTATTCCCAGCCAGTTCTCGAGAACAACTTATTATTCTCCCCAAAAAATCCAAATTGTATCTTTTCAATTGAAAGATCTAGAATTATTTTATTCCCAATTAGGAACTCAGAATCAAATTACATTTGATCAAAAAATCAGAATTAAAATTGGAAAGTTGGTTTTCTCCAATTGAAAAAACTGAGTTCATAGTTCAACAATTTCATCTTTCTTAGAAGAGCCCTCAAATTCCTCTTAACTACTCTTAGATTTCCAATTATCTCAATGAATTCTACTAAGCTAGATGGAGTCCTGTACCTTAGGATCACAAGGTTAATTTTTATCCACAAATATCATTTTTTTTTAATTTCTAATTTGCAATTGACATCTCTGTAAATTAGTAAGTATTCCAACCAAGAAAAAAATCCTTTTTTGTTTTATTCATGATCCAACAATGTGTATAATATTCTAATCAACAACATTCCTTTGAAGTCTATAATGGGATGCAAATGTTCATGATAGCTCACTAACATAGGGTACAAAAATGAAGGTTGTATAATGTAAAAATGATCTAAGAAAAGAAAAGAAAATTACTTTGTTTTGATTAGGGTATTCAACATTCATGGTCAAATTCCTACTTCCACACAAGCTTTAGTTCATTCTTGCCTTCCTTTCTCAAATTTCTTGGGCTATGTCATACACTTTTGCAAATCAACTTGTGCAAAACTTAATGGAAACATATTTCAAAGTTTTGCACATATTTCATCTACTATGCTATATTGATATGCTTTGGAGAGAACATGACCAAAGCAAGTTCCTTGAAAACTTTTCTTATAAACCAAGAATTTCACAACTAACAACTAATTTCAATACATTAGTGATTGCATTGAAGTTGCACCCTTCATCTTTCACAAAAGCAACAATTTTTTTCAGATCATATTTATGCAATTATTATTAGAAAAACATGTATTGTTTTCGTATGCCTCAAGCCCATACGGAGTTCCCCCGGAGAGACAGGAGAGAGAGAAAGCGCTAGCTTGGGAACTGTGCGGACATGAGGAAAGATCCGAGGATTTGAGAGAGAGAGAGAGAGAGAGATAGAGGAGAATCTGATGAGCAATGGGTTCATTTGAGTTTGCCTTCAACAATCCCAAATACTCCGATCGGGTGTTGCGTTTGATTGTCAGCGACACGAAGAGCAGTGTGGGAAACCGCAGCAACAGCCAGGAGGAGGAGGAGGAGGAGGAGGAGAAGAAGGACATAGGTGACAACAACAACAACAACAACAACAACAACAACAAGGAGTTGGGTGCTGCTGCTATTCGTCCCTTTAAGCGAAGGCGATATCATCGCTCCTCCTCCTCCTCCTCCTTGTCAGGAAACTCAACAACAACAACAGCCCTGGAATTGCTGTGTTGTCAACAACGACAACCTTTGACGACCTCCTGCATTTCGTCGGATGTTTGCAATTTGCTTGATGAGCCCGGTGAGCAGCACCCAATAACAACAGAGTGAAACCCCTTCCTCGTTGCACGGTCTAGGGTTTAGGGTTTTCAACGATACTTGTGTCTCCATTTGCCATGTATGGAGGGAAGGCGACACACATTTCCTCCGCAATTTGTATGTTGTTGTGTGCATTTGTATGGATAAGTCTGTCTCTGGCTGATTTTGTCTTTGATGTATCTACTCTAGATCATCATGTAGAAGAGATCTGAACCATGTTGTTGTGCATTTGTTATGGATAGTCAGTCTCTGGCTGATTTCGTCTTTGATTTATATATCTACACCCATCATCATCATGATGCAGAAGAGATGAATCTATGAAGCTAGGGAAGACTTTGTGTCACACTCCCTGAGACAATTCCAAGTAGCCATACCCTAATGGGGCTGTGATGGTTGGTAACACTAAATTGGAGTGAGCCATTGTCAATGCACACTGCAGAGTTGCATTTGAACAGTTGAAATTCGATTTGGCCAGGAGATTAGGTTTCAGTTTATTTTGTTCAAGGAAGCAGTAGCTTGTTGTGTGCTGAACTACTGCAAATGAATTCAAAAGATGCTTCATCCATCATACATGGTTGCCATGTGTCTTGTTGAGGACAGTGTGCACATGTGCTTTTCCACACCCCTTTAGTCATGTTGCAGTCTCAGATTCTCCCTGTTGAAACCTACTCTGGAAGTAGAATCACATACAGGTGGGAAATGAGAGGGGCCACAGAAGCCATTGATGTTAGGACTAGGGTTTCCTTCCCTTCAGCACCTTGGAGGAGGGTTTGTCTTCAGTCCATGGATTCTTGGTGATATATATATATATATATATATATATACACACACATAGGTTTCTAATGTGATGGAGTGTTGGTTGTTGTGGTAGTGACAATGTTGGCAGAGTCAGTGGTGAATGAAGTTTGTGAAGTTACCAAGGATGTTGAGGATCAGCATGTTAATTCTGTCATATTAGCCAAGGAGTCCCTTTTCTTCAGAAAGATGTTTGATGATGAATGCTTCAAAGAAGCAAAGGAGAAGGTCATTCCAATCCATCTCCGCCCTGAAGGTGTGTTTCATTGTGAGACCTGATCTTCCACACCTCCCCACTCCTGAGATTATGACCACACTCATTTCTATCCATGTTCATTTTGTTTTGGTGAGAACTTACACAACAGTTGTAACCTTCAAAGTGTTTTTTGGTAGAGTTTCCTTTGCAAAATTGGCTCTTCTTCAGTGTTGTGCATCTGTTCCCCTGTTCAGATCACAGATTCTGAAGTGGAATTCTGTTTTCATGTTCTGAAATGTAGCATCTACTAGCATTACAGAAAGGATTCCTGTGGGTTGTAGAAAAAGGTCCATTCCTGGACATGCTCCAGTTTGCATATAGCAGCAAGATGATGGCCAGCAGTGCAGAGGATGTTATAGCTGTGTGGTTACTGGCCCAGCGCTTTCTGGCTGATGAATGTGCACAACACTGCCTTCAGTTGTTGCATGTCATGACACCTACCCTTGCTAGTTGCAGCCTGTTCCTGGATCTGGCCAGTGTAGTGGACCAAACTGAGGAAGTCCGCAGTTTGATGAAGTGCAGTGTTATGTTTTTGGCACGCCACTTCACATCTGCTACAGTGATGAATGGTGAAAATCCTGGGCGGTGGGACCACCTTGATGACTTTAAGGCACTTCCAATTACAGCACTTGAGAGTCTCCTTGCCAGTGATCTTCTACAGGCAGTGCATGAGGAGGCAGTGTTCCATGCCCTTCGTGTTTGGACCAAGGCGAACTGCAAGTCCAGCTCAGAGGAAAGAGATGCTTGGTTGAAATTTGGGCCACTAGTGAGATGGCCACTTATTGAGACTGCACGCATCAAGGCCCTGTTGAGTGTGCAGGAGGCACAATACGTGAGGGAGCTTTTGTTTGAGGCACTCGAGTTCAAAGCTGGCACTGAAGAGGAGCAGCAGCAGATGATAGCAATCAGTGGGGCATTCCACCATCGGTTCCAAAGGCGAGAGCGTCATGCACTGCCTGTCAAGTGTGTAGCCTTGGACATGCCTGTAAAACATGGTACAATATGTTTCAAGATGCCATTGCAAGAATGGACTACACTCCAACAATCGTCAGGACCAATCTGTTCAGAACGTTTCATGGTAGGGGGCTACCTGTTCATATGGTTGCTGCAGCTAAGAAGTGCCAATCATGATGGCAAGCGCAGGGTCAGCATTGGGTTAGTCACATTGAATGCACCCCAGTCAGCTCTCCGCATTGACATCACAGTCGGTGTATGGGATGTGCGATCTGGAGCATTTTTGCAGCGCTATAAAGGCGCTCACACTGTCCGCAAAGATGTGCGTGAGCGCATTGCTATGTGTCTGGACTGCTTCGGGAAGGATCTAGATGAGATTCTTGTGGAGAAGGACAGCTACCTTTTCCATGACGCCACCTGGTTCAAGACAGAGGTCCAAGTTGACACTCTTGACAGGCCAACTTCTTGATTGCTAGTGATTTGATAGTTTATTCTTTTAAAGTCTTCTACATCAAGGACAACGATTAAAGACCAAGGTTTAATGCAGAAGCATGTGCTCAGAAGAGGTCTCAAAGAACAATAGAAGCTGTAAAATACCCATTTGTGTTCCTTTTGCAAAAGCAATACTCATTTATCAATGGAGGGAACTGTTCACATGATCTCAGGTCCACTCACCTGAAGGAAGTCCCATAACTGAAAATGGGAGGTCCATGTGAACAAAGCACCCATCTATCCTCCTGTTGCTTGCTACCTCAATCTACTCAAGCTCATTTATCATCCATTTTGGACATGCCTATATTTTCCTCTAATAGCCTCCGTCCAACATTCCAACATTGGATAATGCGAGTGGGGGCATGAACAATAATAATACAAGGACTTTTGTGATCTCATAATGAATGTATACATATAATAAATACTATACTTATTTGCATTGACATCCATTGACCATCAATGGAACAGCTTTTGGGATTTATCATTGGGAGCTTTGGGATTTGTTTGGAGGTATTGTTGAAAACTTTGGCAGTCTTAATGGGCATTCTTTGAGACCTTTTTTGGGACCTCTTTGAGAACCTCGAGAACATTCATGGGAGCAACTTTGGATGTTCTTGGGAATTTTTGGAACATAAATAAGGACAACTTTCGATTGTCGTTGGGAGCCTATGGACTATCATGCTTCAATGGAATAAAGTTTTGGAACTTTTTTGGGGATCTCATTGGGAATTGTGAGAAATATCAAAAGTCACATTCAAGAACAAAATGTCAAAAACCACATAATTTTTTTAAAAATCAAAATTGATCATAATACACAAAAGTATAGCATTGGAAAGTCACATTGAGAAACACATTTTAATAAAAAATCAAAGCGTCTCAAACCTCTTCAATTGGAATTCCATCAACGTCTCTGACATCCAAAGCCTTACGTAATTGTGTTTTACAAGCGAAAATGTAAGTCTATATATGTAGCTTTTGACAAGGCATTGAGAATGTTTCTATGTAAGCATGAATGACTCAAAGACAAACATCATCACTTTTATTATAGATTAATACATCTTCATTTATATAATGTATCAATACTAGATCATAATTGGATAACTTGACTTTCTCAACAATTGTAGTTCTATCATACTTTCATTGCATGAAAACATTGGTATATATTAGAGTTGGGAGGGTATTTAATTTTGTTAGTAACCATTTGTTCTTGTTTTTTTCATATTTAAGAATCAAATAACCATTGATTCCATTTTTTTCAAAATCCTCAAAAGAATCACCAATTTTCATGGAAAAAATATAGCAAGTTTATGGATGATCATTTGACTTTTTCAAAAAATTGAAAACAATGATAATTTGTCAAAATTGGGTATTTGAATTTTTTTTGAAAAACATGGTTATGTATCTTAAGAGAACTGCCTTGATACCCAAAGAAAATAGGTGAAATTTTTAATACCTACCCAACACGAATATAATAGACTCTCTTTTTGAAATTGCATTGATACTTGAAGGGGGTTTGGACCTTGATGTTCTTATCATGTGTTTAAGCCTAATATAATGGGTGTCTAAAATATTGAAATACAAGAGGGGTACTAATTCAATTCATATATTAGAATTTTATATATATATATATATATATATATATATATATATA
>Ga0209208_10010208_pt1 | contig 12227 bp, 13 predicted proteins | sample S1TSphfallax_3_FD_187694 | JGI IMG/M metagenome (GOLD analysis project Ga0209208, IMG submission 187694) | Host-associated microbial communities from peat moss isolated from Minnesota, USA - S1T2_Fd - Sphagnum fallax MG (SPAdes) (version 2) | ecosystem: Host-associated > Plants > Peat moss >...
CTGAAAGGAAATCTTGACACTTGTCAAAATGTAGCATTTTCATAAAGTAAAAGAAAGGCAGAAAATAAAGGAGAAAACATTCTCTGAAAAGACAAATCTCAAAAACGGTATCTTGGAAGTAATCTGACCATGAATTTAGGTATAGGGGAAGGCACTGCTATTAATGCTTTCCTTTGCATAATGATCAAGACTTTATGCACTTACACAAACTTTGCTTGCACCACAAGAATGGGTTAAATTAGTTTCTAAAAAAACTTTGGGGAATGTTGTAATGTTTAATAATGTAAATTAGCACTTCACAAAGAAAAGGACCAGTTCCTTAATTTCACAAGAAAAATAAAAATAACCATTTTCACATGAAATGAAATAATTTGATAGTTCCTCATCCCTGCTTTTGTGAAAGTGGGGAACTTTTGCTGAGAAAACACCTTGTACAGAGAAGAAAAACATGTTTTCCCAAAAACAATTCCCAGTATTTTCACAAATCACTGAATACCGCATATCAAAGGATGCTGTACAATCTGTATGCTGTAATGAGGCTGAAATCCAAGCCTCCATAGTATCCAAGCAAGTTGAAGGTGGTTCTTGATGGCAGTTTGTTGTGTCTCTCGCAAATCAGGTCACTCGTTGGTATTAGATATATTTCTTCCCAAACCCTTGTGAGGTTTGAGCCAAATGATACACCACTTTTCATTCCAGCCACAAATTGCTATTCTCCATTCAAATGACTCACCTAACAACAATATATTATAGTAAAAGTAAACATTTCAAATGTCTTTGTACTCAATGGATGTGTGTTGTGCCATGAATAGATTAACAAATATTTAATTAATTTCAAACTTTGAAAAAGTTCGAAAAAAGAACAATGAATTTTGAAAGTTTAAAGATAACTAAAATAACATCTTCAACTTGGTGGGCACCAAACAAAGTGTTGAAATGACAAAATTTGCATAAGAAAGTTTTTCCACCATGAGAATAATTAACATTCATGACAATAGATAAAACCGGTGGCCACCAGATTTGCAGAACTAGAAGACCATAAAAAGAGGGGTGCAAAACTAAAACATTGCATAACATTATGAAGTAAACAATTTAGTGGCAAAATAAAAAAACAAAATTTGAAATATCCACTAAATTTTATGTCATTGAATTCTGCGAAGTGTCAACAAAAGAATTTAAAATATCTAAAATTATTGTATCTCACTAATCGTTGGTGGACCATTCAACAAAAAAACTTGTAAGGCATTGAGCAATTGAAAAAAATTATTTATTAAAAAATAAAATCATTTGGTGGCCACCAATGGGTACAATAAACCTAGTTAGAAACGTATTAAAACATATACATTCAACATGTAACCTCAAATAGAAAGAATTTGCTTATTATGAAATATGAATTTCAACCATTGGACCTGACAACCAAAGTAAACCTCAAGTGCATGAAAAACAATGATTATTAATTTATTGATTTCATACAAATACATTGAGTATCAAAAACTACATCACCATCCCTATAGGATTTCGGAATATGAGCTACTGAAATTGAAATTCCATTCTACAAACAATCAACAATTGAAGAATTGTCTAACCTAGACCAAAAGTCAAATATACAACTACATCTTTAGGTTCTCTAAAAAAAGAACCCAATTGATAGCTTCTACCGGTTGATATTATAAATGCTTTGTGTGGTCTGCAAACAAAAATGAATAACTGAAATTTCCCCCAAACTACAAAGATTAGACAATAAAATAAAATAAAATAAAAATTAAATGAATGTGAAATGAAAGACATGGAAAACATAACTAAAATAAGGATGGGTTTAAGGTTTACTTAAGAAGTCACCTAAAGGAAGTTGGAATATCACCTTATCCCCATTTGAACTTCCTTGAAACTGCTTGAACTAAGAATAAGATGAATATTGATAACTGAACAATGACCTCAAAAACTATATAATGACATCGAAATGGGCATAAACCGTCTTTGCACAAGGTAAACTTTTCAATGGTAGCTGCAACCAAGATTTAAGGTTTAATCATTGCACCTTATTCTTGGAAAACTCATGTCCTTTGAATGGCTCAAGGAAAAATCCACTCCACTTTGGATTTCAAAGGGCCTTGTCAAGCTCATCATCAATGAGTAATGTTTGATCCATGTGCCCATAAGGTAGACCTTTGCAAGCAAGGTGATTTCGATCCAAGTCTTTCAAGTAATAAGAAATTAAGTGAGTGAGCTAACCTGTTATTGCAGTGCATTACTCACATCCCCAAACAAACACAAATTAATCAATGAGAGTTTTGGGCATCAACAAAGGTAGAATTTGAAGCACACCGTTAGACAACATATAGGACCAAATAACAATGTAAAAATGTTCAAATGCTCGAGAAAGGAAATCTTGTATTTTAGCACAAATTTCCAAATTCGATATGTCTAAGTTCTTCTCGATCTTTTGCTAATCCCCTTGAAAAAAGGCACATTTCAAAAAGTAACAAAGGACACCATTGAGACTGAGAATGAGGAGCTTTTTAGTTATGCCACATTGAGGTCGAGAAGTTCGAATTTGCGTCTTTGCATTAGAAAAAGAAATGTCATGCACCTACCAAAAAGAAAAAAAGTTAGCACAAAAAGAAATTCAAGAATGAGTAGAGGTTTCAATCCTTGTCATAGGAGATGTTAGTCCAACATAAAATTTACAAAAATTAAATTGATATCCAAAATATGGAAGGATAATTTTGACCAGGGATTAGGTAAGAACATGGTCAAAAAACATACAAATCACAACTTGTCGACCATCAGGTGGATGAAGGAAAACACTTGGCACCCACCAAGTATATGAGGGATAAAACATGGTAGCCACCAAATGGTGGCAAGAGTAAGAAGTCCAACCCAAGACCTAGTAGGCCAAAACAAAATGCATTAAAGATAAAAAATACAAACAACATTCAAACAATAGAATTAAATATTTTAAATAAATTTTATCAAAAGGAAAGTCTTGAAATATATATCTATATATATATATTGAGGATGAACAATTAGTAAGGTACTTTTTGTTTCAATTTCAATTTCATATTGTTATAAAAAATGGGTTGGAAGGTCCAATTGCATTTCACAAATAACATTTTAAAAAGTCCTAGATTATTTCAATTAATACATTTAATCCTACCAAAAGGATTGTGTTACAAAGGTGAGAACACCGTATCTAGATGAATGAAGATTTTCCAAGAAGGAGAATTGATCCTCCCCATGAAAGCCATCAAAGGACTACAAAAAAATGGCATTATACAAGCCATTAAACATGTTTTTGTATGGTGTGTCATCTATGAACAATGTGTTGTTAGCATGAGTCTAAGGATAAGTAGAAAAGAAAATGTGGAGGTTCTTGTGGAAAATTGGCTTGTTAAGTTTATTTAACAAGAAATGTGGATTTTGCATGCAAAACTCCTTATCAAGCACTCTGGAAACATGTATATATATATATATATATATTTTTTTTGTGCTAGATTTGATCCAAATAATTATAAATATTGTGACATTGGGTTATAGCCCAAATATAGATTGGAATTGAGCAAGGCATTTCTCCAAGAATTCCTTTAATCTAGGACGAAAAATGATGGTGTGAGAACTTCTATTCGAATGTGTCACAATTAAAACTTTGTTCAAGTCGAAAATCACATGAAATGGACTCACCTTTATTGCAAGTGAACAAGGCGTTGTAGAGTCAAAACCCAAAGTTGATGGAATCTCATTTAAACTGACTTCAACAACCAAGCATGAGTTTAGCGATTCCACATCTTCCGCATGGGGCATTTGGGAGTCAAAACCCGAAGTTGATGGAATTTCATCAACCGCATGTGAATTTGGCAACTCCCTATTTTCCACCTCTTCAGGAAAGGACACAACGATAATCTTTTAAAAAATACAAATAGTAGTTGTGAAAGTTTGGAAATAGATTAACCATATAAATCAATGAGATTGGAAAATCCAAAAAAACATTGTAAAAACGGAGTTAAAAAAAAAATTTGGACTACTTACTACGAATGTAAAACATTCTACATAAACTGGTGGAATAGGCCATGGTGTATTTTTCAAACAATGTTTGAAATTTAACATTGTTTTCTTTGATACTTCTAATGGCATTAAAAGGATAGAGCTCCATAAAGGTTGGAACATTAAGCCCATAGTTATGAAGGAACTTTAAGTATGAGAGAAAAATCTTTGTTAGATAATTATCCTCTTTTGGTGCATACTCATAAAACTCAATGATGGCATTAACGGACGGATTTAGGTAGGTTATGTAAGGTGTATTGTCTACGAATAATGTATTCCCAAGGTGAATATTTGGATACCAAGGGAAGAAATCAAAAAGGTTTTTATGATAAATTAATTTATCATGAGGGAGACAATTGATGCGATAATGGCCTACTTTGATGGGAAATTGCAGAAAATGCTTATTAATCTTACACAAATCTAGACCCATAATCCTTTGTAGGTTGATCTCAATACTCGTCTCTTTTGTTTTTTTTTTTTCAAATAGGCATTCATCTTGACAAATGGAGTAAACGTCCATATGTAGATGGTAAACTATTTTAAACACCTAAGGAGGAATTCCTTTAGAGGTAGCTTGGGTACAATGTTCTTGCCTAGTAAGGTAGGACCCTGAACTAAGTACAATAGAAGAAGTAAGAGGTGATTAATTCTAAAATAATCCTTCCCAACAAGGACCCCCTTCAAATCAAAAAACACATGTAAAGGATTCACCTTCGCGTCCTCTAACCACTAAATGTGTCTACCAAACAGACCTATCTAATGACCTTTAGATACAACGAACTGGTGGCCATTACAAAAACATTAAAAAAACATCTAATTGGCCACCAGATGCAAAATATCTAACATTAGAAACATGAGAAAAAATAAATGAAACTATTTGGTGGCTACCAAATGCAATTTACGTTTTAAAGTTAAGTTAAGAGAAAAATATTTTATGTAAATGTATTCATAATTTAATAGAATTGTACAATGCCTAATGAGGAGAGACGTTAATCGTAGTTTAATCTAACCGTAAGTGGGCTCAAGTCCTTGAAAGGAATTTTTTTGTTCATATTAGTATCATTTAAATCCTTGACATCATCTTCCATAGCAACAGTGGGCATTTGTAACAACTTCATAGAAGAGATGTCAAGTCGTGTTGATATGTCATTGGAGGGGTGCTCATTGTTAATCATTTTCCTCTTTCCAACCACATGAGATTAAGAACTCTTTGGGATCAACATAGGATTGTTATTCATTCTCATGTTTATCTCTCTAATAACAACCCCACGAACAAGTTTCCTCCTAGTTTTCTTCCTTTTTGCAACAACATATATTTCTTGTTCCTGGAGTTTTTATTCTACACCCAACCCTTGTTGTTCAACATTTGTAGGAGGAAGCATGGCACAAATTGCAAAGGACACTAGGTTTGTATCATAGAAAACTAATACATTAGTCATTGTAGTCTCCTCAACCTTGTCGAGCAAGTCCATGGGAACAAGCTCAAGAACTCGAACTTTTTTCTCCTACACATTCCATCAATATTGGTTTAGACTTTGAAATGGCTAATGAACCTTAAAACATGAAATAGATTTGGGATTTGTGAGAACATACCAAACATAGATATGTTAATATTCTACCACTGAAGATATTTAAACCCGCCATTCCACCATGAAAAAGTGGTTACAAAATGAGTCGAATTGCGTCTAAGTTGAATTCTAGCTTATACAACTTCTTCTTTTTTGGAAATGGACAATCGCAAATGCGGACCCCCTTGGAAGATGCATTGACACCAAAATGTCTATTTATGTAGACTGTCCTTCTTACAAAGGAAAAAGGTAAGCTTATACTGAAAGTGGAAGGTTCATCCATGAACCTAATGACCTCAATAAAATAACTTCCTACTTGGAAGCTTGGTAGAATTTGTATTCCATAAATATGCCATCCATGAAGTCCTCTTCCTATAGTGTGACGACCAAATTGTTAAAAGACTTTTGGTCGCAAATATAGACAATTACTTTGAAGTTAACCTTCGTGGACAACAAGTTTGAAAGACACTCTTCCAATTTGTTAGAGAACAAATGTCTAGGTCCTTGTTTAAAAATTTGGTTGTCGAGAACACAGTAAATGTCTTCCCTAATTCATGGTTTAGGAAATTGACACTCCTTAAGGAGTTGTTTACAACGTCCTTAAGGTTGTTGAGTTCCAATAGTGGATCTACCCTATAATGTGACTTAAGGCACACAAGGCCCATATGTGGGTTTCCTTTAGCAGACCTTGAAATCCACTCCTCGAAAACCTCATTAAATTCATTGAAGTGAAGATCCTTGGACGAATTTATACATATCTTTCCCTTAAAGAAATCATTGTTTAATGTCTTCTCCAGTAACATAAACAATACCTTGTTGTATTTATGTTGTAGTGTCATTTTTTTCCACATCTCTTTACTGTAAGAATGTGGATTTTGCGCCGTTGGTTGAGGATGTCTATGAAAAGCCATGATTTCATTTTGAATCACCTTTTTTTTCTTGACGTTATAACAAAAAAAATTCATTTCCAGGAGGTGTGGGTTCCCTTTTGTCGTAGGCCAATCTTGCAGCAAAATTTTGTGTGTTTTCAAACCATGCACAAGCTTCACCATGTGAAACTCCTTCAGCCCCACAAGGCAATTAAATGCCAACTTGGTGAAAATACCATTAACCCATGGAACTAATTACCCATTGCATGTAATACCAATTTATATTCTACAAAATGTTTCACCACCTATTGCTTACTAATCTACGTGCCATAGCCAAGCCCCTTGCATAGTTTTGGGAATTGGAAATAAACATTAACTAACCTACCACCAAGAAATAAGGTTGAATAAGGTGATTGAGAATCTCTTAAGGGGTAACAATCTTTGAAGGACACTCTATTGGGTGAATAAGGTGACTAACAATCTCTTAAAGGGCAACAATCTCTAAAGGACACTCTATTGGGTGGTTTGAAGAATTACTTTCAAATTGCAAAATGAATGTAAATGTGTCCATCCACTCAACATAGACAATAAAGGTTTAGAACTTGTAGCATTTAAAAGCTCTTCAATCTTATTGTATTTACTAATAGGTATGATTTTGCAAATGGTCTACATATTGAAAAAATGGCAAAACACCACGTAACCATGGAAAAACTGTGCCATATAGTATTGGTTTAAGGTTTAGGGTTTTGTTTCACCAACACCTAGTTCAAATGTGCTTACTGTTCTTTGCTCTACATGGCACCATCGAATCCTTTGCATAATCATGGAGGGTTGAATTAAAGTTTGACTAACCTCCTAATATGGTAGCTTGAATAGGGTAGATCGACACTTTAGCCCACATACCTTTGAAGGATAACCTTTTCCTCCCAGTACATTGCCATGTGCCCACTCCTTCATCTTTTGTGCTTGCTTTAAAGTATATGGAGTAGTTGATATATGCAGCTTGCCTCAAGGCTCTTCTTTTCCATTAAGGTGTGTTACATTCGGATATTTTTTGTACGAGTGGTTTTTCACAACCATTGTTGACTGCCTTCAAAAATTGACTTCCCCAATTCTTTGGACCACTTGGAGACTACACCTAGCCCACATGGAGGGCATGCTTTTTAGCCTTGGTGTTGACAACTAAACAACAAACCATATCCAAGGAAGTCATGGATAATCCAAATCAATATTACCTTCAAGTTGAATTCGCATTTCCTTTGAGCTTGCAATACATCCAACCTTTTGACCCCCTTCCATAATTTGTGAAGTTCTTCCACCATGGGTTCCAAGTACACATCAAAGTTTGTAATTTTCATAGATTCATGACCCGGGATGATGAATGATAACATCATAAAAAACCTTTTAATCACCAACCATAGTGGTAGATTGTAATTCAAAACAAACACTAGCCAGGTTGACCAAGATGAACTTTTTTCCCCAAATGGATTGAACCCATCTCTAGCAAGTGCAAGTTTAATGTTCCTAGGGTCATTTGCAAAACCAGGCCAAATTGTGTCAATGTGACCCCATGCCTTGTTGTTAGGTGCATGTTACACTTTCCCATTTGTGGATTGAGTTTTACTATGCCAAGTCATTAGCTCCACAAGTGTTGGAGCTTGATACATCCATAATAACTATGTTGTAAGAGGAAAATGTTTGACTACCTTCATTGGCACTTGTGACTTGCCAAATGCCTCATATTGAGAGGAACCACATTTGGGACATGCCTGCAACCCCTCATAATCCTTTCAAAAGAACACACAACCATTGTTGTAGGCATGAATGTTGTTGTGACGAAGCCCCACCTTGTTGGTTAGGACTTTTTCCTGGTACATGTTTGAAGGCAAACAATTGTCATTGGGTAGTAAATACAAATGTAATAGAGATAATAACTCATCAACAAACTTATTTTTACCTTGTGTACTTGACACACATTCATGAGCAACATTATTGTTGTTAGCATTGTGTTTTGGGCATTTACATATAATGGTGACATCCCTTTCACAAATCATTTGCTTCTTGTGATGAGTCATTTCCATTTGTAGTGGGCGTATATTCCTATTGTGGCATGTCAACCTCCACCTCATCATCATCTTTAGGTGAATCTTAGTGTATAGGCACGTTCTTAGGCACGTGACCAAAACAAGGGCTTACAAAGGTGTGAGCTAAGAGTGAAGCCCAAGAATCACATTTCATGTTCCTAGGAGTTTAGGAAAGTGTGAAGGAATGAACCCCCACACTCTCAAGTGAGCTTTCACTTTAGGAGTTGTAGTCTCAATGGATTCTTGAATCTTCAAAGGGCAATTGTAGGGGTCAAAACTCATTGGATTAAAAAGTTCCTTATATCATTAGAAAAGATCTTGGAATGTAGATGTCTAAAGTGGGCTTGCATGACTCATTTGGGCACTTAAAACATAAGTTATGGCCAAAAGAAGGGTCGGGAGTCAAATTGCCAATTTGACTCTTGACCCTTGAATTGCCCTAATTTCCTTGCATGTAGGTGGTGTGCCACATATTGTTGGAAATATTTTGATAAGGCTACAATTGTGCTTCAAACCTCATCTCAATTAAAGGTTTACACATAAAGTTATGGGCCTTCAAAGTTGCGGGAGTCCCAATTTAGGGAATTTCGAGATTTCAATTTGGGAGTCTCGGGACAAAATGACATTTGGGTGTTGGTCTCATGGCTAGGCATAGAGAATACTCTAAGGGGGAAGGTGATGGTTTCCTCCAAGTCCAAATCATGGTGAGTCTTGTGAGTCTGTGCACCAAAAGTGCTTCAACTAGGCATTAACCAATTTGTTGTTTGGTTTGTGCAAGTCCATGTGAGTAATTGACTTGCTTGTCACTCTTCCTAATCCTTATCCCGGAGCTTTAGCACATTTCTTTAACCTCGAAATGTTGCGAGCCAAGGAGTGTACCCCAACTTTTCATTCTTTCGTTGTGTTCAACTTGGACTCACATTTGAGTCTATTTAGGAGCTTGAAAGTGCATTAGTTGCCAAGTCATCCATGATAAAATATATTTGTCGCACCATATTTACATTGTCTACACCATGAACTTTTAGGCCTGCATTCATTTCTGTAGCTTCCACATTTGGGTCTTTAGTGTCTAGGGGCATAAACAAATCATCCATCAATTGTTCTACATGGACATCTTCATCCATAGCTTGCATCAATGAACGGGCTTGTGTTTAGTTTGCTATAGCCCATTCTTCATTAGACTCATCACCTTCCCCTAGGCCTATCCAGACCCTGTACATTCCATGCCTTCGGTTTTTAATCAGATGGGTCCAAATTGAAGAAAGTAAGATAGGTTTGTTCCGTTTTGCACATTTAGATAGGGACACCTCATTCTTCCAAAACCATGCTCAATGTATTCGTCAAATTAGTTATTAAATAATTGTAAATAAGTTATAAACAATAAGGATATTTAAAATCCATTTGTCAAATGGATGAATGAAATAATGAAAAAATATATTTGTTGAACTAGTTGTAAAATTGTTGTAGATAAGTTATAAAATATAAAAATAGGGTGTAGTCACAATAAAAGGAACCACTTGCAGCAAGGTCTAAGTACTTTTCACAAATTAAATTGCACATGTGGCCTTCTTGTATTGGTTTATAATGCATGTTTAAAAATAACTTTTCAAGTTGGATAATGGTTGGATATTAGATTTGAGGCCAAATATGACCCAAAACATTATAAATAATTAATTGTTTTCATCATGCTTTACATTAGAATCAAATGTACAACTTTTCTTTGAGCCATGATGAAAAATTATGAACTATTTTAGTCATTAAGCATGTTTGAAATCATTTTAACCAATCATGTAAAAAGGTTTCAATACAAGCATGTAAAAATATTTTTGAATGATTGGACATATGGCCCACTTCTTGTGAAGTATATTAGAACTCATACAAAAAACCTCAAACCCTAAACCCTACAAAAAGCACGATCATATTTTATGGATGTTTTTAGCACATGTCAACAAGTCCTTTGCATATTCAAAAGGACCTTCATAACATAATGAAATGACTTCAAATTCATAGGATGATAACTTCATGAGTAAATGAACATAATGTAAAAAATAGTATATTTATATCATTTAAGTTTATATGTGATACAATTTCAAAGTAGATAGGGTAGATAAAAAACTGACCATCAACAAGCACTTTGGTTCATTTAATTCTGATCTCACCCAATATAATTCATTCATCAAATGAATTATCCATTGCAATTGGGTTTTCCATTTGCAACATACACTTGCAACTCATGGTATTTATGTAGCTTTGAATGCTATTGGACAAGTTGTAGCAATTGCAATGGACACCCTTGTCATATACAATATCATATATGCGGTGCAACTCACATGCGATTATATGCAACTTCTTTGCAATTAATCTCCGCATCAAATTCCCACACACATACCAACATCATGAATGAAATGCCAATGTCGCATTTCATCCATTTGTCAATGAATGATATATGTTGATACCTTTTGAAACTTATTTATAACTATTTTACAACTAGTTTGACGATTATAATTTTTAATATAATTCATTCATTCCTTTTTCGTACCCCAATTGTGAATACACCCATGAAGTTTATGGTGCAAAGTTGGGTCTGATGACAAAAGGATTTTCACCAGATTTTGATTGTTTAGTGAATATTTTGACTAGTTTTCTACTATATTTTGGCAGTTTCTTCAAATCTTTTTGCCATTAAAGCCAAATTTTTGCTGGGATCACTGCACCTGATGCTAAATCTTTTGTGGGATGATTGTTACTATAATACCTTTTTAGGTTCAGCATTAATGTGCCAAATAATTAATATTAGTTTCTTGCTGTGCTTTTGGTTTAATTGATGAAAGGCTTCAATTCTTCATTGAAATGATTGTGGGTTCGAATCTGACCTCTTTGATTGAATTTTTGACATTCAGTGTAAATGTTTTCTGAAAAATTTGACAAAAGTGTCCATGTGGGTAGTTCCCCTAAGACAATAAATACCAAGCTTGCAGATATTTGGCATACTGTATGTAGCTGACGAATGCCTACACCATGTCTTTCTTGGCATTTTCTTCCTCTTATTTTGTCCTGGTTGACTCCCACCCACCCTTCTTTTATCTTGGAATACTGCAAAGTTTTGCAGGTTCACACAAGTTTAGAAGGGAAAAAAAAAAAAGACAAACCACAGATCCAAGCAGAAAAGAAGTTGAGTACAGGGGGTTGGTTTTTCAATTTGGCAGATTTTGTTTTCCAAAAAAAGAAAAGAAAATCTAATCAAATTTACATGAAAAAAATCCAAAGCTTTTTTTTGCCTCCCCCGCCCCCCCCTCCTCCCGGAGAAAAAAGGAAAAAAAAACTAAAGACGAATATGCAAATCATGAGGATTTCAGCAGACCCCAAAACTCATATAAGATTTTGTTTTCCCCCCTCCCCACTTTATTCACAAGTAGCGGAATCCGGAGTTTAATACAATCAAAAGAGATCAGCAACCTAGAGCGCGCAAAAACAATCGATGATCTGAGGCCGATTGAAACCGGCTTGCAAAATTAGGAACGCTTTGACTTCGAAATGTACCCAATATGAGCAAATTGCATTTATACATATAATATTGTAAATTGCATTTAATAATATTTGCAAATTTTAGAGCTCTTTTAAAATGCGGAATGAGCTTCCAAGACTTCTTCCTCCAGCTGGAATGG
>Ga0209208_10010210_pt1 | contig 12226 bp, 7 predicted proteins | sample S1TSphfallax_3_FD_187694 | JGI IMG/M metagenome (GOLD analysis project Ga0209208, IMG submission 187694) | Host-associated microbial communities from peat moss isolated from Minnesota, USA - S1T2_Fd - Sphagnum fallax MG (SPAdes) (version 2) | ecosystem: Host-associated > Plants > Peat moss >...
CATAATTGATCTTGCAGTTTACAGTTTAGTTTCCCACTAATTAGTTTTGTAGCTAGTCGACAATCCACAGTTGCGTAGTTGTGGAGTTTTATTTTCTTGGGTTTGTTTTTTCTAGGAGCAGTACTTAGATCAGTACTAGACTGGTACTACGCTGTTAGGTGCTCTAGTTCTGTTGCAATGTTGGTTTCTCAAGAACACAAATTAGCTGCTGAGATGCAGAAGAGAAACTACAATATTGGTTTTGCAACATGTTGCAGATCAGTATAAATAGCTCTACCGTGATCTCGTTGGTATCATGATCACAGCTAGTCATGATCTAGGGGTCTAGTGATCATGTGGAGTTGAAGATCATCAACTTGTGTAAGGCGGCGCTGAAATGGATGTTTAGGAGACTGTGATCATGCGATGAAGATGATCGGATTGTGATCAGTTACACAAGGGAGCTCATGGCCATGATGGATCCGTAACTAGTGCCCCAAGCGGGTTGTTTTGTGTTTCTAGTTCTTCGTGAAGATTTCTTGCTCTATCAGCGTATGATCAGAGGGGAGCGGAAGAGATGATGATTAAGATGGGCGTTGCAGCAGCTCGTGGAGCAGGAGCTGGCACGGGACTTGATCGTGGAGGAGTCGTCGTGGCTGTTGCACTGGTTTATAGCATGTTGGTGGCTGTAGTCGCTAGTGCAGCAGCTGCAGTGAGTTCGAAGAGTGGAGCGGCGTTGATAGTTCATGACGTCCACGTGCAGGTGGAGAGGAGTCAGCAGCTTCCGATTGCAGCAGCTGCAATAATTACAAACTGCAGCGATCCTAGCGAGCAGCAGACGTCAGAATGCACATCACCCGAAATTGATTGCTGGAACCTGTACATCAGAAACTCGAGCATACTTCGTTTATGCGAGAGCTTCACTTCATTGAACTCGACGTTAGTGTCGCCAAGTCCCGACTGCTGCTCGGCGGTGCAGGGTGCGTGGCAATTGTGGCCGCGTAGATGCTTTTGCAACTACATCTATTTCCAGTTCGTCACTGAGCATCGCCATACTCTTCCTGTTCTCTGCAACGTGACCAACTCCATTTGCCAGACCTGCATTTCCCTTCATCCTCCTGATCCCGCTGTTGCCACTTGCGGCGGCGACCTCGTCCCAGGTACAAGTCTCTCTCTCTATCTAGCTAGATGAGATCTCTTCTTCTAATCCTCCAACTCCTTCACACATCTTCACTCCATGCCCTGCATCTTCTTCACCCAGGAAACCAACAGTTTGCTGCAGTTTCGACATCCCACTAGTTGTGTATGCTTCGTTTTTGAGGGTGTATACTTACAGCATCTCCACCAGTGCTCAGTATGTGACCCTGCACTGGAAATCTTGGATGAGGTGCAGCAGTCATATCTAGTGGATCCACTGGAAGACTTGCTCTGAACTTGAAAAAATGCACAGCTTCCATGGCCCCTCCAGTCTAATAAACACATTCAAATCTTATTTACTGACTGCTTCGGCCTGTTTCTGAATGGCTAGATCGTTTGATTAGTCCAGATGGGTTGCTATTAGTAGTCTCCTATCCTCAGTTTTAGTTTTATGGGCGGGGTTGGAAAAAGGTAAATAACTAAAACTTGGATGTGAGAAATATTTTTGCACTGAGCACCGCTAGAGGTGCTCTTACCTCTTCAACCCTCTCTGTTTCATGAAAAGATTGTTGTTGCTGATGCATTTCGAAGAGTATCCAGATGATCTTGTGAAGCATGGTCTCTGAAATTAGGGCTGGAAAACAAGACAGAACACATTGTGAGCAATAATTAATAGCCTTGTGCAATGTTGTGGGTGGGTGTGCAGGGAAATCTTCCAAGCGAACTTTGATTATAGTGGCAGTGACCATCACTGCTCTTGTGGTGTGCATTATAATAGCAGTGCTAACATATTGGTTCGCCTTTAGGCATAAGAAGAAACCTTACTCAAGGTTTCCAGACGCCTCCCATGATCTAAATGGTAATAGCTCAATGTGATCATCATGCCTATGCTCAGCTCTTCATGTTGAGGATCCCCTGGTTGTGTAATGAAGTTGCAACAGGTCGCATTGGGTTTACTTCTTGTGTGGTGCTTTCTTGCTAGACTTTTCCCTGAGCAGAGTTCAATCTGTAGATTTTTGTCTTGATGTGGTTGCATTGGATTTACTTCTTGTGGGGTGGTTTCTTGCTCTTTGGCCTGAGCAGATTTCAATCTGTAGATTTTTGTCTCAAATGATGTTTTAGCTCTTTGCAACTGTTGTGGTAGCTTTGAAACCCACCCATCTTTTAGGGTTTCAAAAAGTTGCAGAATTGCTATAGTAGAACTAGCTGCAATTTTTATTGATGCTTCGTAGTGTGCAAGGATGGCAGCTTGACTGACTTCTGTTTTTTGCTTGTGTGTCTGATTAATCAGGCATTTTGAAACTTGGAGGAGGACCAACACTCTTTTCTTACAATGTTTTGAAAAGTGCTACCAAGAATTTCCACATCGGAAACAAACTTGGGGAAGGTGGATTTGGTGCTGTTTTCAAGGTATGCTGAACACCAAGGCTGACCTACTTATGATGTAATTTGGATGTTGAGATTTAATGCCCACATCAATCAACATTGGTAAAACACCCTCATTTTCCAATGTTTTAAAATGAAAGGACCTTTGATATGGGTGTGTGACCTGATCAGGGTTTGTTACCAGATGGTATGGAGGTGGCTGTGAAACAACTCTCGATGGACTCCAAACAAGGGAATGAAGAGTTTCTGAATGAAGTGATGTTCGTTACAGGGGTTCAACACCGCAATCTTGTCAAGCTTCGAGGTTGCTGTTTGAAAGGCAATGAACGCATTTTGGTCTATGAATATCTCCCCAACAAGAGCCTCTACCAAGCCTTATTTGGTAACAGAATGATCTTGGTTGCAAAGCCATTTTAATTTTCACTTCCTCGGTTTTGTATCCAGCATTTCCTTAGCCATTTCCATATGACTTGAAGCAGTCAAAAGGCTTGAAGTACCTTTTGGTTGTTTGTTAGTGTACCATCTCAAGCTCCATGGCAAGAACTTAGAATGGAGATTTACACACTTAGAACCCATGACCTAATCTTTATGAGTGTTTACATAGGCAATTTGATGCACAAAGGGAAGTTCTTGCAATGCAGACAATGAGAACGGGCAACAACTTGATTGGCCAAAAAGATTCAAGATTGCGGTGGGAACAGCACAGGGATTGGCATATTTGCATGAAGGGTGTCAAACCCGTATAGTCCATCGTGACATTAAAGCAAGCAACATTCTGCTGGATGAGGATTATATTCCCAAGATTGCAGACTTTGGACTGGCTCGTTTTTTTCTAGACAATCAAACCCATGTCAGCACCCGCGTTGCAGGAACAAAGTACAACAATCCTCACTTCTTTCTGTTTCCTCTAATATTCCAACTGTGTTTTTTTTTAGTGTCACTAGATGTATAACTTGAATGTAACAAACCTCAAATGTAGAGGTTGAAAACTGGGGAAGAGATCTAAGGAGATTTTTGTTCTCTAAATTTGTTTTGAAACTGGGTCTGGGGTTGAAGAGGGTACTTGGCACCTGAGTACCTGCTGCGGGGGCAGCTAACAGAGAAGGCAGATGTGTTCAGCTTTGGAGTTGTGATGATGGAGCTTGTTAGTGGCCGCAGCAACTTTGACCCCCGCCTGCCTTTGGATGTAGCATACCTCCTTGACTGGGTATGTCTGAAATTTGTACATTTACAAGGAGTTCGTTCTTTCTTGTTATGGTTATCTCAAGCTCTGACTGAAACAGTAGCATTTGAGTGATTTCACGTAATTGTTCGTAGAAATCTTTAGAATGCTTATAACATAAATCCACAGGTTTTGTGTGCATAAGTACAATCATCTGAGTTTTTTAAGTGTGTTACTGGAATGCAGATATGGCAATTGCATGAGAAGAAAAAGTTGAAGGACATTATGGATCCATCACTATTAGAGGGTACTGGTTATTGTGAAGAAGAGGCATTGAGGTTAGTTACAATTGCATTGTTATGCACTCAATCAGAGCCCACAATGCGACCAACAATGACACGTGTTGTGGCAATGCTGGCTGGAGATGCCAACTCTGACATCCCTGAGATTGTTGAGAGTTCAAAGCCTCAGGCACTTCTTTTGACAGAACTTCCAACATGGAATGACAAGCCTACCAAATGCAACAGCTCCCAACTGTCTGATGATCAAGCATCTGGGCCTAGCATGCGGAGTGGCTCAATAAGTTTTAGTATGATACAGCCTAGGTAAATTGACACATTTGCATCAAGAAATAGTTCAATTGTTACAAAAAGCTCACAACTCTTCTCTTGATCTTATTATGACAAGGATGCTAGGATTGTAATTGAAAAGAGAATTCAATTTTATCAAAACTTCTCCTTGTTTAGGAATCATCCATATATGTTAGGGGAAGCTATTCCCCAGCTACGCATGTTGTGTGCTTTTTCAGTTCTAAGATTTTACCTTGGTGAGAGAACCTGTTTTAAAAGGTTTGCATATGGAAGATGAGGCAAGTAGATGTGGAGGTGGCAAGGCCCTTACAAAATCCTTATTTACATGAGGAGAACTCGGTCAATGACAACAGTAACGCAATTGAAGCAACTTTGAGAGGAATGCAACACACAAACAAGTGGTTCCATCTTTTGATGAATTCCTGGCATGCTCTAGTGTGTGCAACTAATCTATCTGACATGAAAGCAATTGAATCTTTTTTTGCTATGATGGATTTAGAAGCTACACATTCTCAAATTTTGATTGCCAATAGACCACCACATGTAGCATGAAGTAGTGATGGTTTCAATTCACAACTAATCACAAGATGGTCCTTTCAACCGTCCTCTCTCATTGCATGCATTAAAACATGATATCATGACTTGTAACAACTTGAAATCAAATCAAACTAGCTAATTTCACTAAAATCTTTTTTTTAAACCTAGAGGTATGTATGGATCAAGCCTTCAAAGTTACCCAAATGTAGTTGAAGCATTGTCGGCCATGTGATTAATGTTTAGATTAATTATTATGGTTGTAACCAAGTTGTTCACCAATCAAATCCAATGATAAGATGAGATTTGTGATTAAATTTCTGTCCACTTGGGTTCTAAAAACCCAACTAGGTTTGGAATTTCCAAGTGCTAAGTGCTAAAAAGTTCAACTGAAAATTGAATACACCTTGAAATTATTTTGATGCTATGGTGCATCTTTAGCTTTTGGTGTGACAATGATGTGTCTCCATTTTTAGAAGAGTTTGGTTCTTGCAGATGAGTCCCACCTATATTTCTTTGTAACAATTCATATGTTTACCAAGCATGTTTTCTGTCTTCTTTCATAAGAATAAATAATAGATTACCTAAGCTTGCATCATATCCTTTACCAAAACCTATTGCATTTAAGTTCTTGCCTCATTTTCACAATTCCTTTTAACTCAACATTATTTGACCTAGCACAACCGTAGGATTGGTTGCATCAGGCCTCCCCCCAATCTGCACTTCAAGCCCCCTCACTTTAGCTAGTCTTATTCCTCTTCTTTGCATGCTTTATTTTTTGTCTTTAACCAATCTTCAACTTGTCCAATAATTAGAAGCTCTCGGAATGTGTTGTTTCTTTTTCAATAAGTTTGAAGTTGTGCATGATGCAATTCAAATTTAACTTTTTGTAGCAGTTGATTTGCATCCATGATTAAAGTTCACTTTAAATATTTTAAATAATTTTACCAAAATTTTGGTCATGGTAAGCCTTCAAGCTTTTTTAGATGCCATTTAAAGTAGGCAATGTTCAAAATCAACATCATCCATGTTAACACTCAAATGTTAGAGGTTTTAAAGTCATTAATTGGACTATAAAATATTTAAAAACCCATTTGTGGTTATTACAACAATCCTTGAATGCACATTAAAACCATCATAACTAATATTTAATCAATGACCTAAGTCAATGGCTTTCATTATCTCTATTGACTTTAATTTTGTGCCAAAATCACAATCAAATAATGTTCATGAGATCTCTTTTCCTTTGTAAGTTAACAACTTTAACCTATTATACCACAATGCAAAATGAAAAAAATAATCATGTGGGTTTTCACACATTATGACAATGCATGGTACTTATAATGTAAGTCTATACAATTTTGACCAAGTTATGCTTAATCAAATAATGCATTAAATGTCAACAACCCATTGCACACCCAACTATCAATAATTTTGCATCAACAATTCAACATTTTATAATACATGTATTTGTCTATGCCCTTGATTCAATTGTGAAAAATATAAATATTTGTTTCAATAGAGGTTTGAACAATTCAAAATACCAATTTCATGTTTCAATTAATGGTGGTTGGTTCATGGTTTTTAAAAAACTCATTGGGTTTGGAAATAGTTTTTTCGTAAAATGGAAAACCCTTTAGTTCTAGGTCTTTGGAATATTTTCAAAAATTATAAATGTGTTGGTTTTGGGGTGGGGTTCAATTTTTCTAAATTGCTAGTTCTTGGGTTGACAATTCAAAAGTTCATGACATCATAAGTTCTAGGTTCAAGGCTAGTTTTGGGTTTTAGATTTTTAATAAATCATTAAAGATAAATTTAAACTACTTTTTTCCTTTGGAATGTGAAGAATGACCATATCAAGAAAAGGTATCAATGGCCCTTGTTTGCCCTTGAGAAATACACTCTATGTTAAAATTTAACATTACATGCATCAAAGAAAATATTGTTTGGGAATATTATGTGAAGGAAGATTAAATTTTCTCAACTTATTAGTATTAAAATTTTAATATTCATATATTTAAACCACCCTAAAATTAATTCATTTTTTTCATTGAATTTTGACATCATGGATTTGTTTGAATCTTTAGTTTTAGTTGAAATCATGAAGCATTTAGATGTTGTTCACCACAGGGACATAATGTTTTAAAAACCATGTTTATTGATATTTCTACTTTAACATAACATGACATCTCTTCCCCTACTATCTTTTTAAAAGGTGTAACAAAAAAGTGTCATTTATTCTTCACCCAATGACATGTACTCACACAACAATAACTTCCAAGTTCTAGTCAACTTCTTTACAAAAATTACTATGGTACCTTAATCAATCATGATCTTTATTTCAAGATACAAAATTCATTTCCCTTATTTGGAGGAGTTCCTTCATTTATTTTAGTTTTGATTCATGGTGCAATTTTAATGTCAAAATCCAAATGAAATTTGACCTTATTTAAAGGTTGTATTATATGCAAAATATTATGTAAAGGCCATTTTAGTGTAGCCATTGAAGATGTTATTGCATATTAAAATTTAAGGCTAGGAGTTAAAATCTTATAACTTAACACCCTATAATCCAAACCTAGGACCTCAAAACCTAAATGCCTTAAGGCCTATATAAACCTAGGACCTTAGTCCATACCTAACCTTATGACACTGATAGAAATCTTGTCGTTTGCAACCAATCATTATGCAACTATATGTAATTAAGTGTCGTTTACAATTACATTAGTTGTGTCTACGACTACAAAATTGATATTGTATAAGTTTGGGCCATATGATTATGTGTGCAACTAACATGTAACTAGTAATATACAAAATGGACATGTGTCATAAAAATCATGACCTAAATTAATACATACCTACATTAACATATTAAATATATCTACCTAGGCTATGTATAATAATTTTATAACTTTAATACTAAAGTTAAACTCATATTCACTAATGCTACCCAAGGCAAACATTAACTAAACTTTAAATTCACATTAATTAAGGTTAAACTAGCCATGATTAAACAGACTTCAAAGGGCTAAACTAATTATGGAAAAATTAACTATGAGGTTAAATTAACTTTCTTTAAACTAACCATGGATAAACTATTTTTGATTAAACTAAATATGATGTTAAATTAACTTTGGCTAAACTAACCATGGATAAAATAATTTTGGTTAAACCAATGTTGGCTAAATTAATGTTGACTAAATTAACTAAAAAACTAGATTAATTGGAAGGTTAAATTAAATTAATAATAGTTAAATGAACATGACTAAATTAAACATGGTTAAATTAATTAGTAAATTTAACCTTGTAGTTAGTTCAACTATGGTTAATTGACCCAAAATCAATTTACCATTTTTAATTTAATTTTTAAATTAATTACACATATTAACTTAAAAATTCTTAGCCTAGGCTATGTAATAATATTATAGTATTATTAATTATTTATCAATATTAAAATTAATTTTAATATTTATTATTTTATAATCATAATTTTATTATTATTATTTTTCTTCAATAATATAATTATATATATATATATAATTATTATTTTTTTATTATAATTATATATTTTTTATCATAATTTTATTATAATATTTTTATTGAATATTTATTTTTACTATTATAATTATTATTTTCATTAATTGTTAATATATATTTTTAGTTTTCAATAATTATAATATAAATTAAAACTATAGTTTTAATTATGGTAATATAGGTATGGCTAATAAGCTACATTAATTTGCCTATAAATACCCTAGGCTTGGTTAGTTACTAAAATTAATTTATTTGTTAATTTAATTTAAATAATAATGATATATTATTATTTATCATTAATTATTATAAATAATTCTAACTATTAAAATGTTATTATAATTATAAATATTAACATTAATATCTACTATCCAAGTCATAATATTATCATAATATTATTATTAACTATTAAATTTTAATATTTATAATATAATTAATTTAGTTAGTAGGTAAATTAAATCAATATGGTTATTTGCATGTAGGTTGGAATTACATTGGTTGCATTTGCAACTGAATTTTTTATCCCATATTTTTTGCCATGGATTATAATTGTGCACTTTATATAAATAAATTCATTTGGCTTGTTCACAAAGCACCAACTGCCATTTGGGATGGGCCAATGAATGAGGCTCAACCATAAAGGTTAAACCAAAAAACAAAATTGGATTATTTTAAACCTATGTACCTACCTCCCTACCTCCTTATGACCTATGTACCTACAACCTACCTACCTATGACTTACCTACTTAATTAATTAAAATATAAATATTCAATGGGCTTTTAAAATTGCTAGGTGTCACCATATAATTGAATTTCACAAATGAACATGTGTCACCATGGGCAACCCTTGTAAAATAATGTAAATGTATAAAATATAAATTCATACCATATATATTATCCACATGCATATTGTCATATGCAACTACTAGTTGTGTGCAACTTGTTTTATGCAACTATGGGGTCTAGTAGTTGCATGTGTCACATACAATTGAAAATTAGTTGCATATGATAGTTGCAAAATAACAGTTTTCTCTTAGTGTGACCCAAACCTTGTAAAAAAACCAAGTAAACCTATTATAAACCTAATTAGGTTTGATTTTTTAATGTTAAGTTTGGATCCAAATAAACCCACCATGTCCAACATTAAGCCTAGGTCTAGGTCCACATGTAGACCGACCAATTCCAATTCTATAAACAATTTGGATCCAAGCAAAACCCAAAACTAATCTACATTGGTTTCAACTTTCAACCTAAATAACTTTAAGCTTACAATTAAACCTGCAAAATGAAATGATTAAATAAATTATAAAAGCAAGCCCATACATGGGAAAAGCCAAATGAGTTGAATTGCACTTTCACACAAATTTTGAAAGGTGATTAATGGGAACAAAGTGGCAAACTCCCAAGACCCTCAAGTTTTTTTTCAAAGTTGAGAGGTTGACTTTTTGGAATGAGGTTTAAGAGGTCAAAACGTGTTTGAATTGAATGAATTTGTATCATTACAAATATTCCAATGATAGTTATACAATAGTTGGCTTGCATTGTAAATGAAAATATGTTTTTCAAACAATTATGAAGATTTGAAAACTCTAGAGAAAATAATGTTAAAATGACTAATCCATACCAATTAAAGTGTGATTTGCAAGGGCAAACAACGTCTAATTAAATACCTTGGCATGTCAATCGAAAGCTCTAAACAAATATTATATAATAAATTGAAAAAAATAGCATTACTCCTCATGCCTTTAACCAAAACTAAAAATTCAAAGATATATGGTGTTAAAATTCAATGCAAACATAAGATGTAAATTGAATTTAAAGTGGGATCCAACAATGTTAATAGGACAAAATTTGGCATCAAGAGTATCTTCTACCTAAACCCTAAACCCTAAATCTAAATTGGATTTTCAACCAATAAAAGTTCAAGGCAAGAAGGTTGTCAATTTGCATTTTCAAACTAAGAGTGAATGCCAATTAATTGATAAGGAGAATACATTCATAGGATGCCATGTTCGTTTGTGTTCTTGATAGTGGCTGCAAAGTGTGCAATGTACCTTAGAAGGACCTACATAAGAACATAATTGAGGGTGAAAGAACATTTGAACCCATGTGAGCAAGATCTCATGATGGGCAGAAGCAATGTTTGACCTAAAACTTAAATTAGCTACTTCCACCTAGTTAAAAAAGGTTTCACCTTCTACATTGGGAATCATGGTCAAGTTCCAACACTGATTATTACAATCCCAAGTAAATAGTTCCTCATTAAGCACCTAGGGAGTCAACATTCCATTTTATACACTCTATTCTTCACAATTTATTGGAGTTATTTCATGAGGAGTTTTTCCTTGCTTTAATTCAAGTAGGGGCTAACATCCTAGAAAAGGAAGCATATGCAAATCATCCAACTTTGTATCAATTTTGGGAGACATTGTTGTTGGAAAATTTTGTTTAATAACTACATTCCTTGGATGGTTACCTACATTTGATGTTTGCTAGGACTTGAAGACTAAGGTTGTTGCTTGTTATGGTTGCATTACAACCAACCCTACATAACATAGAATTTCACATAAATCAACAATGCCCCTTTTGGTGAATGCTTAATATGGAACACTTTAAAAATAATTTTGATTTCCAAGATTTGTAAGTTGAAATAAATCATTAAAATATTTTTAGGACCCAATAATGTGTTTCATTATATTATTATGTTAAGGGTTTTGAAAATATAAATCATTTAAAACTATTTCCAAGACTTCTTTTCAAGAATCTTCTAAGTAGAAAAAACATCAATTACAAGTCCTTTAAAAGTGTTTATAGTTAAATTTTTATTGATTTTATTAATTTCAAATTTATCCATATGTTCCTATAATAATTTACAAATGTTTTATATAAGTAACTTCAAATATTTCAACACAAACTTAAGTTATTATTTAAAACATGAAATATTAAATAATGATTACAATTTTTAATACATATTAATTTTGTGCAATCACACAAACACGAGACACAAGAAGTGTAATGATTGTTTATTTTTTCACATTTAGAAGTGATGATTTAACTTGATGTTGAAAATATAAGATTTTTTTATATTTTAAGGTTTTTAATATACATTGGAATATGTGAATTATTTTGAAAAATATCCAATGAATAAATGTTTTCAAAAACCCTCATTAAACATTGTAACAATTATTTTTAAGCACAAAAAAAACTTGTAAATGGGTTTTAAAACTTTTGAAATGACATATTTCTTGAAATGTTTTAGATAAATCTTGACATAATAGTATATATAAAAATTAAATTAAAAAAATATTTATAAAAAAATTGGGAATTTGTTTTGAAAAATATTCTTTCAAAATTAGTCTTTCAAAATAGGTAGGTGTGGCTCGTGTTTTTTCATTGGCACCCAACATGCTTGGACTTGATGGTTTAAATATGTTGATATTTAAAATTTAGATAACAAAAATAAAATTAAAGCTCCTTCACAAAATACCTTCAATATACCTTTTTGAGACATAACAAAAAAATTAACAAGAAATAACTACCCCAAACATAAATGATATTGCTTACCAATTGAAGCACCTAGTTATTATCAAAGCCACTTATTAAATCCTTTAGCAAAAAACTACCACCACTTCCAAAAAAATTAATCTTAGCAATTGATATTAATTGTTTTTGTATTAAAGCATTCAATTGTCACCAAGGCTACTCCTTTGAATCCTTTAAAAACAACATTACCACCAAACACCCTAAAAGATTCCACCATCTTCTTAGGTCAAGATTACTTGGCAATAATGGCACCTTTTTCAAGCTTCTAACTATCAAACCCAACTATAATTTTTTGATTTCGGGAGATAAATGAAAAACATTTCAACTATTAAAATTTTTAAAAATTCAAGATAAATATGGGTGT